>CENJ01071816.1_pt1 | contig 37204 bp, 31 predicted proteins | sample 356161 | NCBI WGS metagenome assembly CENJ01 (sample SAMEA2619531, study PRJEB7988) | marine metagenome | biome: marine biome (ENVO:00000447); feature: surface water layer (ENVO:00002042); material: "saline water (ENVO:00002010), including plankton (ENVO:xxxxxxxx)" | depth 5 m | reverse complement strand
TTGTATCTCTACATAGAGGACATTCAAAAGTGTATCCAAGATTTCTCCTCCGTCTAGTAATACAATACTCACGTGCACAATCAGTATGAAATATGTGTCCGTTAGCACAAGAAAAAATTTCTTGAGTTTGTAAAATAGTATCAAAACATATAGAACATTCAGGAAGATCTTCATCACCACCTTTCATTTTTAAAGTTTTATTTTTTTTAATTTTTTTAATTTTTGTTTTATTATTTCCACACTTTCTTCCTATTTTTTTACATTGTTTTTTTGCTAATTTCAATGCCTTACTATCTGGTTTACATCCTTCCTCTAATACGTGATAATCTACTACAGATGCATTTCCACCAGTTAATGAACTAGCTAATCTAGCAATACCCCAAGAATGAGGTGTCTGATTAGGTCTTGAACCAGAACTTAAATAAGCACCTTCGCCTTTTTTAACAATTTGTTGTAATGCATCTAAACTACATTTAGTCTTTTCTGAAAGCTCTTTTGAAGGTAAAGCATTTTTAACACCATAAATATTTTTAAGACGATTCAAATGATTGGATTTTTTAGATTTAAATGATTTAACTTTGGGTCTCACAAAATACTTGTTTTTTTTGTACAATTTTCTAGATTGAATCAAATTTTTACGTACAACTGATCTATCTTTTTTTGTTAAATGCTTTGGTAAATATCTTTGAGGAATTTTAGTTTTTGAATCTAAATCAACTTTTGGTGGATTCATATCTAACATAATGTGATAAAAAAATATTTATAATTCAATTAACTAATCCTAACTATTAAATATACATAGCTAACAATGACTGATTCAATCCTTCTTCATTTTTAATCAACTTATCCACATTTTCTTTTGTAACATTGAATGGAAATTCAACCTTCAAATCAATTTCCTTGTTAATAATACTATTTTCAGGATTTACTAATCTAAATAAATTCAACTTAGTATGCACAATCTCTAAACATCTCTTCAAATTACGAACTCCTTCTTCACCTTTTGTTAAATTCTTATTTGTTGTCAAATATTCAATCGTTTCATCAGGAATAATTAATTCATCTTCCTTAAAATTAACTTGTTCACGAATCTTTGGCAATAAATAATTCTTTGCAATAGTAATTTTCTCTTTAGAATTATATCCTTTGGTTTGAATACAATACATTCTATCCTTCAAAATAGGATTGATTTTTGACTCATCATTATAACTGAATATAAATAAACACTTACTCAAATCAAAATCTATATCTGAAAAGTATTTATCGTGAAATGATGAATTCTGTGATGTATCCGTTAAATGTGTCAAAATTCCAATAATTTCTTCACCCTTTGGAGTGTCACTAACTTTGTCTAATTCATCAAAATAAATAACAGGATTCATACTCTTACTATCTATCAAAATTTGCACAATCTTACCCCAAGTACTACCCTCATATGTATATGAATGTCCTTCTAAGAAACTACTATCACTAGCTCCCCCCAAAGCAATAAATGCAAATTCTCTACCTAAAATTTTACTAATACCCTCTTTAATTAAAGACGTTTTACCTGTTCCAGGAGGACCTTTAATAGCAATAGCAGTACCCATAGCAGCAGGATTGGATATCCATTGACCAATCATTTGTAAAATTTGCATTTTGGCATCATTTAATCCAAATACACAAGTATCAAGAGTACTCATAGAAGTTTCCATAAATTTACTACATTCTTCAACACCATTCTCCATTTTGATATTAAGTTCTTTATATTTACCAAATGGAATTCTCATAAATGCATCTACCCAGTTTTTGATCTTATAATATTCATTATCACTAGGTTCCATAGTTTTCAAAATATTCAACTTTTGCATAACAGAAGCCTTGTATTTTGTAGGAATCATAGAATCCAATAATGACACTCTATAAGGAACATGAATCTGGATTTGTTGATTAATTTCCTTCAAATCATTCATAATCTTCAATTGCTCCTTATTTGATAATTTAGTCTTGAAATAATCCATTTCATTTGTCATCTTTTGCTTATGACTATTAATTAATTTGTGATAACCCTTAACATTTCTATTTCTAGTCTTTTTAACCAATTTTTTAATATTGTCTTTACACTCATTTAAGGACTTCAATAAAGTCTTACTCTTAGGTTTTTCGTGTAATTTAGTTGTTAAATATTTTTTCATATCAACCAAATCGTTATATTCACTGACAAAAGAATCATTATTGCAATTATTATCACTTTCCTGACTATCTTTAGATTTGTTTTTAGCCTTTTTCTTGTTTTTCTTTTCTTTCTTAGCTTGTTCCAACTTTTTCATTTCTTCAGGTAAATCCATTTTTTGATAAGACTCTTTCATAAACATTTCCTCATCTTCACTATCACATTCCTCATTTTCATCTTCAATTAACTCTTCCTCCTCTTCAACTCCAGAAACTCCAAAAATAATATTAATCTGATTTTCCTCTTCTTGACCACGCATATATTCTTCATATTCTTCATCACTCTCTGATTGTTCCTTTTTCTTTTTGTTTTTTAAACGTTTGCTTTTTCTTTTCTTTTTCTTTGAAGTCTCTTTAACACGTTCTTTCATATATTTAGAAGGAAACATCTTAGAAACAATTTTTCTAATTTTATCTTCATCTAATTCCTCTTCGGAATCTTCATCATCAACGTGCTTACTAGATTTTTTAGTAGGTCTATAAGATGAATCATCAGAATCATCAGAATCTTCCTCAAATTCTTCATCAGACTCTTCTTCCTCTTCCTCTTCAGAGGAAGAGGATTCTTCTTCAGCATCATATTCAGAATCATCCTCAGTTTCCCATTCCTCTTCACTATAAGTATCATCAGATCCTATAGATTCAGAAGAATCACTATCTGATTCATACTTCTTTCCTCTTCTCTTATCTCTTCTATGTTTCGATGGCATATTTAATAGATGAAAATACTTTTATGTCATTTTTAAAAAACATAAAATTTTATTTCAATTTTTTGTTTATTCAAAGAAAAATTGAAACTTCATAATATAATATAAATAAATAATATATATTAACATAATGTCTTATATTAATAGTACCTCTAAGATTATTGGCATTCAATTCAGTATTTTAAGTCCAGATGAAATAAGAAAGAATTCTGTAGTGGAAATTACTAGTCGTGATACTTATATAAATAACAAACCAGTAACAGGTGGTTTATTTGATCCAAGAATGGGTGTTTTAGAGCCAGGTAGTATTTGCCCAACAGATGGTTTAACTTATATTGATACTCCTGGATATTTCGGTCATATTGAATTAGCAAAACCTGTTTTGTTTGTTCAACATTTGAAAGAAATAACAAAAATACTGAGATGTGTTTGTTTTAAATGTAGCAAATTATTAATCAATAAAAATAAACATAGCTACATTTTAGACTATAGTCCTGAAAAAAGGTGGGAATATGTTTACAAAAATTCAGAATCCATATTGAGATGTGGTCAATGTACAGAAGATGGTTGTGGATGTAAACAACCCAACAAAGTAAATGTATATGAATTAGCAACTATTTATGCTGAATGGACAAAATTAGGAGATGATAAACAAAAAGTAACTATTCATTTAACACCAGAAATGATATTGAAAATATTTAAAAGAATAAGTGATGAAGATATTCATTTTATGGGATTTAGTCCAATTTGGTCTAGACCTGAATGGATGGTTTGTCAAGTGTTACCTGTAGCTCCACCATCAGTTAGACCATCTGTAAAACACGATGCCCAACAAAGAAGTGAAGATGATTTAACACATATCTATAGTAATATTATTAGAGTAAATAATGATTTATTGGAAAAAATGGAGAAAAATGATAAGCCAACTATTATTGATGGTTTATCAAGATTTTTACAATATTTTGTAGCTATGATAGTGAATAACAAAACCAAAGGCGCTGCACCTATGGCACAGCGCTCCGGTAGACCCCTTCAATGTATTATGAGTAGATTAAATAGTAAAAATGGAAGAATTAGAGGTAATTTAATGGGAAAACGTGTTGATTTTAGTGCACGTTCTGTAATTACAGGTGATCCAAATTTATCAATAAAGCAATTAGGAGTACCTTTAAAAATAGCAAAAAATATAACAAAACCAATAGTAGTAAATGAAAAAAACAAAGCCTTTTTAACAAAATTAATACAAAATGGTCCTGATGGTGGTCCAAATGGAGAGCCAGGAGCCAAAATAGTAGAAAGAAAAAATGGTCAAAATATTTCATTACGATATGTTGATAGAAATTCAATTATGTTACGAAATGGTGATATTGTTCATAGACATATGATGGATGGTGATGCAGTATTATTTAATAGACAACCTTCTTTACATAGGATGTCAATGATGTGTCATATAGTAAAAGTAATGAAACAAGGTGATACATTTAGAATGAATGTAGCAGATACAAAACCATATAATGCTGATTTTGATGGTGATGAGATGAATATGCATATGCCACAAAATGTTTTAGCAGAAACAGAATTAAGACATTTGGCTGCAATTCCATATCAAATAGTAAGTCCAGCATCAAATTCACCATTAGTTGGAATTTATCAAGATTCAATGTTGGGTTCTTATAGATTTACAAGATCAAAAATAAATTTAACACCAAGACAAGTTATGAATTTATTAATGATGTATAACAATGTGGATACAGATGAATTAAAGAAAATAGGAAAAAATATGACAAATTTTGATGTATTGTCTCAAATCTTGGAACCAATCACTTTAAATTATAAAACAGAATTATTTGGAGAAAATGATAATTATGAAACAACCAACAATGTATTAGAAATCAGAGATGGAAAATATATTCGTGGACAAATGGAAAAGAAAGTTTTACATTCAACAACAAAAGGAATATTACATAGAATATTCAACGATTTTGGATATATGAGATGTGCAGATTTTATAGATAATTTACAGAACATAGTAACAGAATATATGAAAACAAGTGCATATAGTGTAGGTATTAGTGATTTGATAGCAGATAATATAACAAAAGAATCTATTATTCAATCTATAAGTAAGCATAAATTGGAAGTGAATAATATAATAGAGAAGGTACATTTGGGTATATTTGAAAATAAAACATCAAAAACGAATGTTGAAGAATTTGAATTTCAAGTAAATAATAAATTGAATAATGCGATGACTGAATCTGGTAAAATTGCTAGAAATAGTTTGAGTAAAGACAACAGATTTTTAATGATTGTAAACTCAGGATCTAAAGGAAGTATGTTGAATATATCTCAAATGATTTCTGGTTTGGGACAACAAAATGTGGATGGAAGACGTATACCTTATGGTTTTGATAGTAGAACATTGCCTCATTATAGTAAATATGATGATACACCAAATGCACGTGGTTTTGTAGAAAATTCATATATTTCTGGATTATCACCATCAGAATTGTTCTTTCATGCAATGGGAGGACGTATTGGTTTAATTGATACAGCAGTTAAGACTTCTCAAACAGGTTATATTCAACGAAGATTAATTAAGGGTTTAGAAGATTTGAAGGTAGAATATGATATGACAGTAAGAAATAATAAAGGAAAAATAGTGCAATTTTCATATGGAGATGATTCAATAAATACAACAAAAATGGAAAATCAACCAATACCATTAGTAAATATGAGTATAGAGGATATTTATATGCATTTTGATATATTAGGAACCCAAGACAATGATAGTGATTTATTAGCAATTTATACAAAACCAACATTAACAAGAGTAAAGAAACAAAGAACTAAGACTAAGGATAAATGTAAGAAATACATTGATTATATGATTGAGAGTCGAAATAGTATAGTAGAATCAGTATTCAGAAATAAAAATGATAATTCAATAAAATTGGCAGTTTCTTTTCCAAACAATATTGCTAATATTCAGAGTCAAATGAATCTAAATGCAAATTCAGTAGTTGACATTACACCATTGGAGGCATTTCAATTAATAGAGGAATATTTAAATAAAATGAAAAGTAATGAATATTCAAAGCCAACTATTTTATTTGAAGTAATTTACTATTATTATTTATCACCAAAAGATTTATTGGTAAACAAGAGATTTAACAAAAATGCATTGATTTTGTTATTGGAAAACATAGTATTAAAATTCAAAAAATCAATAGTTCATCCTGGAGAAATGGTAGGTGTAATTGCAGGTCAATCTATTGGAGAACCAACTACACAAATGACTTTGAATACATTTCATAATGCAGGTGTAGGAAGTAAATCTAATGTTACACGTGGTGTGCCTCGTATAGAGGAATTGTTAAGATTATCAAAAAATCCAAAGAATCCTTCACTTACTATATTTTTGAAAAATATGGATGAAACAGATAAAGATAAATCAATAAAATATGCAAATATGATTACTTATACAAAATTGATTGATGTAGTAAAATCAATTCAAATATACTTTGATCCAGTTGAACGTTCCACATTTATTGAAGAAGATAAATTATTATTAGAACAATTTTATGAATTTGAGACTATTTTAAAAGAAGCTGCTGCTAAAGATGAATTGTCAATACCATCACAAGAGTTTTCAAAATGGATTATTCGAATGGAAATATCACCTGAAATTTTATTGGACAAAAATATTACCATTGATGATATACACTTTGCTTTGAAAAGTAGTTCATTTTCAGATAAAATGCAAATAGTATATTCTGATTATAACAATGATAAATTGATATTCCGTATACGTGTATCAAAAGATGTAATGAGCAAGAAAAAATCATTAGATCAATCAGATGAAATTTATATTTTAAAAGATTTCCAGGATTCATTATTAAACAATATTGTTTTACGTGGAATTTCTAATATAAGTAACGTATTACCTCGTAAACTACAAAATATGGTATCATTAGAAGAAGGTACATATGTTAAACGTGATACTTGGGTATTAGATACTGCAGGAACTAATATGTTGGGTGCTCTTGCATTAGATTTTATTGATTTTAAGCGCACATATTCAAATGATATTAGAGAAATTTACAATGTATTAGGTATTGAAGCTGCAAGACAAATGTTATATAATGAAATTGATGAGGTGATGATACACGCTGGTGCTCATATCAATTATCATCATTTGAATTTATTATGTGATCGTATGACTATGAATACAGAAATGATACCTATATTTAGATCTGGTTTATTGAATGACGATATTGGTCCTATTGCAAAAGCCACATTTGAAGTTCATACAGAAGTATTATTGAATGCATCTAGACACGCTCAATTTGATCATATGAGAGGTGTTTCATCAAGTGTAATGTGTGGTCAATATGGAAATTATGGTACAGGAGCTTTCAATGTGTTATTGGATATGGATGAAATGTCAAAATTATCTGAAGTTCAAATTAGACCTAAAACAGATATTGAGAGTATGTTTGAATTACATAAAGAAACAAATGATGTATGCAGTGCTGAGACTATATCATTACAAAACAATATAACTAATTTGAATATTATTGAAGATAAATCTAATGTATGTGATGATGATTATAATATGGGATTCTAACTAAAATAACTTATTATAAATACAATTATTATGAGAGTTGAAACACACAAAAATTCTTTTATAATAGTACATTTACATCTTGATTGATTTTCAATAACATCATGATTTCTATGATTATGTATATATTCATAATATTCATCTACATCATTGAATTGAGCTTCATATAAATACTTTGATATTGATCTACAAATTGGACAAATATCTAAATTTTTTATGCATTCTTTGTGCATATTGTCTCTATGATTACACATATATTTATATTTTTGTGGTGGTTCTTTTATATCTTCAAAACAAATTATACATTCAATATATTTTTCATTATTTAATTCATTCATTTCTAAATCTATTGACATAACATATATATAATAATAAATATATATGTTAATTCATTATTGTCCGTATTTGCTTCCATCCATTGTTTCTCATATCAAAATAACAAATCTCAAAATAATTATATGACCAAAAATAATCAAAACATAATCCTACACCAGCTAAATTATCAAACCATATTTCTAAATAAAATTTTGATTTATCTATATTTGTAATTTGAGAATTTGTTGTAATATTTGTAATAAAATCTCCATTTTCTTGATATACATATGCTATCTCTACTTCTCTAATTATAAATAATTTTTTATTAATTATTGGAATTAATAAATCATATCTCTCATCATATGGATGAATTACATTAACAAAATTATTTCTCTTATATTTTATTCTTCCATCATAAGAAAAAATATTATCAATGATCTCATAAGGAATTTTTTTTGATAATTGAGAGATTTCCATTAATTATTTATAAATTATTCATTTAATTCTATTTTTTTTTTAAATGTATTATTCTCTAACTCTGCATTCTCATAATCTATATTTTTTAAATATTTGTTATCAAACAATACCAATTCATTCAAATATTCACTCTTAACTACACTATCTAATAATAATATCTCATTTTTATTCACTTTATAATCGCCATTTGATAAATTTAAATATCTCTTTGGCTCCATAACAAAAGATCGAATTCTAGAAAATCTCAGTAATTCATCAGAGATTCTTGTATAATATAATTTCTCATTTAATAACTCCTTTTTATATAAATTATTTATTGGTAATACTAATACACATTCATTATTGATACTTTTACAATTAGGTTTATCATCACAATTGGTAAAACAAGTCATAATTTCATCTTTATCAACATTTTTAATATCAATCTCTAAAAACTCAATGTGAGATTTACCTAATTTTCTCAGTAAATTGTACAAATTCTCAATTTTTTTGATGTAAATCTCTTCACTTGATATAATAGAATTGATTTGAGATTTTAAAAATCGATTAATTGGTTGAGATAATAATATTCGAATAGTGGATCTAAAAATACTATAATATTGACTTTCCAAATAAATTTTATTTGTCTCATCTATTCTTTTTTTATCTATCAAATCTCTAGAGATTGCCTTTTCAACTTTCAAATAATCATCGCTATTTTCTATTTCTAATTCATCACTTATTTTCTCTAATTCAATATTATCCGTTTTAATAAATTGATTGCATTCTGTTAAAATTCCAACAATTGTCTTGTTTTTTACCACTTTTTTAATAGGTTTACACTCAATCTCTCTCTTTGATATTAAATTTATATTTTCCAACAATTCTTTTGTTTTTTTATAATTATTGATAATCAAATTATCACCTTGAAAAAGTAATTCATATTTCTCATAACCACTAGGAAAACAAGGTAACATTATAAAATCTTTTTTATGGTGTACTAATAAACCAACAATTTTAGCTTGATAATTCATAATTTCATTTTTAATATCTATATTATATTTCTCACATAAATCAATCAAAGTTTTTAAATATTGAGGTTTTTTATATTTATATATTTCTGATAAACTTGTTATAGGATTACAATATTTATTTATTTTTGTTCTCACATTCTCTAACATATAATGAATCGTTTTATTAGGTATAGATTTTGAGAACAATCTTGTATAATTTTGTTTACCATCATAGAGATAAATAGGCTCATAATATTGATTTTGTTTTAATAATATCCAAGAATCTCTCTTTTCATCAAAAATATTTCTTTGATAAACATTCTTAGGGCACAAGAGATCAATCGTATTATTTTCATTTATTTCTAATATAATAATATTAATTCCTTTTGGTAATAAATTTTTATTTGGTTCTGATAATACACTCCAAAAATAATTATGATCAATAATACTATAAGAATCTAATAAAAAATTTCTAAAATTCTCATAAGAAATAATGGTTTCTTTTAAAAATGATTTCTCTTCGTTTTTACTCATATCAATAGATTTCAAAAAATCACTATTCTCATAATTTTTAAAATCTATATCCATAATAGCATCTTTGAGATGGAATAATGATACAAAAGAACCATTTTGTATTTTAATAAAATCATCTAATTCAATACTTTTGTGTAATATTTTAATCATATTCTCAATAGAAGGACTAGGAATTTTATGAATATATCCATATAAATCAGCATAACATCCAAGTAGAGATTTTAATGAATCTTGTTCAACACCATATCGGATTAGACATTTTGAATTAGGTTTAATAATGGATGGATTAGATTTATCAACACAAGATTTGTTATCAAAATCCATAAACAATTGTACTTCATTAGGTAAGAATCCCATTCTATTTTGAGATAAAGGATAAATAGTAGATGCAACAACATAACTAATTTGCTGTTTTTCTTTTTTAATTTCTTTTTCTTCCGTTTTCTCGTCTTTTTTTTTCTTTTTGAAACAACAAGGTAATAAATAACCTTTTGGGTGAGATTCTTTTTGTAATCCTGGAAAATGATAAATATAATTATTATTACTATCTAGATGTTCTTTTGGATGATTAAATTCATAAATATATGATCCTTTTGGTAATATTTTTGTTTTGGGAGGTATAATTGCTTTGGGTTCTTTTTTCAAGATTTCTTTTACTTGTTCTTCTGATAAACTAGTATTTGTTTTGAGATTCCAATATCTTGGACAGAGATACCAATATTGTTTATTAGGATCTGATCCATATTTGATTGCTTCATTATATGAATCTCTATGATTTTCATTAATTTTCTTCATCTCATCATCATCCACAATGACAGGCTGTCTATCTAAATTGGATTGACAACTAACAGAATAAGGATTATATTTACCTTCTTTTTTCTTTAAAACTAAATTTGGTTCTCTGTCTTCTATTCTCTTTTGAAATGGATTGGGATTTTTAATATTCATTCCTTCCAAATTAATCTCTAATTCATCTCCATTTCCTCCTTCCATTTCATCATCCTCTTCCTCTTCATCATCATCATCCATACCATAAATCTCTCCTTCTTCTTCATCATCCATACCATAAATCTCTTCTTCTTTTTTATTATTAGAGAAAAAATCAGTATCAATCTCATCATCAAACTGAATAGTAGTATTTTTTTTATCAATATCTAAATTTGTTTTTGTAAGTTGTTCTATTTTCTCATAATCAATCTCTTTTTTTGTTAATTTAACAATAGAATCCAATATTTTTGAGATTTTTTCAGGATATTGATATAAATAAATAAAACTATGAATATATTTCATAAACAAATTAACAAAGAAAATAGAATTGATATTTTTTATTGAAATATTCAATATATTTGTGTTATTATTTAATGTAATCTCTAAAGGGAAGCCAGAATTTTCTAATAGTTCTCCATTTAAAATTTTGTGATTAGAAATAAAATTCTTAATTTTCTCTTCCGCAGAAGTTCTATCAAGAGAGAATTCATTAATTAATTCAAGAACAATATCATCCATTTCAGTTTTTTTTTTGAATTCATTAGAGATGAATTCATCTTCTGGATTCATAATAACGTAATTTTCGACTCTTTTGAAATAAATTTTGTCAGTCTCAGAAGAGACAATGTAAAACATACAAGATAAGAATTCTCTGTATTTTTTAAAATTAATTTTCTTATTAATTTTGAGATTAAAGTTTAATTCCAAATTTTGTAGACCAATATTAGGATTATAAAAATTAGAGAAATGATTAAATTCATATCCAATAGGTTCCATATATTCATTCATTTTTACTAGAATTGGATTAACACATTCGTTCATAATATCTTGTAATTTGAATTTTGCACTATCTAATTCAATATCTTTAATTTCAGAGAAATTCAATAAAACATTAATATCACCATTTTTTTTTATAATTAAAATAACATTCATTGGATTTGAATGAAATGTGTGTTTAATAACCATAACAATCTCATCACTTTTACCTAATTCTTTAACAAATTTCATAATCTCAGGAATAGGTAAATAAGGCATTTTATCACCATTTTTAGACAATTTCTCACTATAAAATCTATACATAGTATCTCTCTTTAATCCAGGATTGTATTTAATAAATGGAACATCTTTTGATGCATGGATATTTTTAAAAATAGTAAACAAGGGAAAGAGAGATGACATATTATTTTTAATAGAAATCTCACAATATTTAACACCAATTTGATTGTATTGAATAGGATCTTCTTTTGTAATATCATAAATCTCATAGAATTTATCAACTAATTGATAAACTTTGATGAGATCTTTTGTAATTTTGCTTTTTGTTTCTTTTTTGAGAGATTCTTTATTTTTAATAAGTTCAGTGAGAGAGAATATACCTTTTTTAAATAAATTCTGATAATAAATGCTAATTAAATATTCTTTTTGGATGGATTTATTAAAATCAGGATTTAAGATCTCTTCAGCAAATACTAAATATAAAGTATTAGAGTTAGAGATAAAGTTTAATAAGAGAGAACTATCAGAACTATATACATTTGTTTCAACTTTTTTTGTTATTTTTCTAGGATCAATACTTAAAAGATAATTATGATCTCTCTGAAACTTATTACCAACAAAAACTTCAGTCTCTAATACATTAGGTAAGTTGATTAAATCATCATAAGTATAAAAATCTTTTTTTTCATAATCTTGATCAACAATATTGTTCATAAAATCTTGAAAATTATCCTTACTAATATTTTCATCTTTATCATTAATCTCATAATAAATGTGAGATTTGTTGATTTCATTTTCACGTTTGCTAAATAAATAGATCTCATCATAACTATATTCATAATTTAAAGCAATAATAATTTTGTTTTTTATAGTTTGGATACTATCATCTAAATATAAATATTGATTAGTAACAATAGTATCTTCATTATTTTGATAAGAATCATCCTTTCCAAAAATAATAGTTTTTCCATTTGATAATATTACTTTAAATATATCCATATACTAAATATGGCTATATTTTTTTAGTTTTTTTTTATTAAACATCAAAATAAGGATTATCATGTATTTTCATTCCACAATAGTCTTTTGGAGATTTCTTATAGTCTTCAGGATTATGTATTCCTGCTTCCTTTGCATTTTGCAACAAAAATTTAAAATTTTGCCAAAATTCGGGTTTATGACCTATTGATTCTGTAGCAACATGAGACAATTCGTGAATAGCAACAAACATTAATGTATGTTCATCAATTAAATTATCATCATCACCCTTTTTTCTATTTAAACAAAAAGCTAATTTCTCTCCTTTGTTCTCACTATATGCAGTAAATTGACTTGTAGGTAAAGTTTCCATAATTTTTTTAGGATTATATCCTTCAACTAAACGTTTAACATTCTCATTGTCAGGATGTTTATCTTTTACATAACTAACTAATTTTTTACATTTTTCTGTAGTTTTTGCTAATAAATCCGCAGCTTTTTGTAATTTCTCTCTCTCTCTAACACAATATTTATTACCATCAATAGTGGAAACTATACACTTTAATTGAAAACTATCTGTATCAAAATAAATATATGTGCAAATAATAATAACAAAAAATATTAAAATATAACCTAAAATATCTGTTTTATCCATTATATATATTTATTATTTATTTTAAAATATCATACTTTTTTATCTTTAAAATGCAGTCTAAAGATAAATTAATTAATAAACTTAAGCAGAAGCACCTAATTCTAAAGGAACACGTGCTAAATCAGGCTCAATGGTACTTTGGTTCCAAGCACAAACATCTTTCTTTTGAATAAAAGGATCAGATCTCAATTGTTGGTTAGCGTTTCTAAGAGTTTGTCCAATTGTATCTAAACCAATGTGGTGACCAGCTTCCAACATATCAGGAACGGCAACACCATTGGCAGATCCAGCCATAACTCCATCAATACCAGAGTTCATGTCACTAGGTAAAAGATCAGTGGCTTGTGCAACATTATGGTTAGTGTAAGGAGCATTGGTAACAGATTCAGTAACACCAGGAACATCTGTTTTTGGTGATTCTTCAGCGTTTTCCATACCCATTTTCACTAAATTCTTGGAATGAGCATAGCTATGTAAATAATATGCAATTAAAACAACTACAACTATAGGTAGTAAAATCTTTAAATACTTCATCAAGTTTTTTAACAATGGCATTGCTATTATATAATCGGTAGACAAAATTTTTTTTCTAGAAATCTTTTATTTTTTAATCATCAAGACTATTGAATGTATCATCTTCTAAATCACTATCTTCTAAATCTTCCAACATATATTGATTTTTTATTCTTTTTGCCTCTAAATAACTGGTTAATGCTAAATCTTTTGCCATTTTGGCCTTTTTTAATGCCTCTTTATACATTTCATAATAAATAGTATTTGGCTTTTTTATAGATACTACTTCTCCTTCTAAAACTTCTTCTAAAGGTAATTCTATTTCTTCAGGCTCATCAAAATTTAAATTTTCTAAATCTTCTTTAGATTTTTCACCTTCTTCTTCCTTTTCTTCTACATCTACTACATCTTCTTCTTCTTCTTCTAATTTCTCTTCTTCTTTTGCCTCTTGCACTATATCTTCTTTTACCTGTTCATTTGACAATGATTCTTCTTGTACTTCTTTTTCTAGATTTGATTGCTCAATAGGATATGATTCTTCTTTGGTTTCTTCTAAATCATCTTTGGTCTCAACTTCAATTTTAATATTTTCTTCTAAAACATTCTCAACATTCTCTTCTTGAGTATCTATTTTCTTTTTTACTAAAGATGGCTTATTCAAAATACATTGATCAAATATATTCTCTTTGTTTAATAATAATAATTGTTTTAATTCTATTTCGACTTGAAAACTACGGGGTGAACATTTAATTCCTTTAAACTCTAATGCAGTCATTACATTATCATTTTCCTTAATTTGATCAATTTCAATATTATTTTCATTTTCATCATAAATTTTGAGATTAATTGTACCTAAATAAGTTGGAATTAAAGTTCGTAACATATAAAATTTACCACCTTTGTATGATTTCAAAATTGGTGTAAAAGAAATCTCAATATCATCTTCTGTTAATTCTGATTCAAACCAATTGTTTCTGTTATCAAAAATATATTTTTTGCTATACTCTTCTAAATTCTCAATCCATCTAAGAAATTCATCATTTTCATTTGTAAACAATAAATCACAAAACATTCTTCTTTGACCTTTGGTAATGTTTTGCTTTAGAAGAGATTTTGGTGGTTGTAAATAAAATTGATTATCATTGAACTTGTACTTAATGAAATGAGTTCCACTATTCATAGTAATTGGGGATGTTAGTACTAAATCACTAAAATTAAAATCATCTGATGGTGTTTTGATTGACTCCATTTTATTGTGTTATCAGATTTTTATAAATACTTATAAACGCGTAACACATTTATTATTAATTTATAATTTTCTTATATGGATAAGTTACGTAGTTCTTGTTTAGAATTATTCAAAAGTAATGAAATAAATAAATATGTTATTAAACCAATTATATCACATCTTTATAATGAAATTTATATTTATATTTGGTTAATATGCATTTATCACATTTTTTTTATTTTTATAATTTTAGCTATATTTTATATTTTAATAAAAATACTGAATAATACTAAAACTAATAATTTAGATATTTTTGCGTAAATTTTTTATTTGTATATATTATATTATGGTTGAATTGAAGAAAATGTTGGGTGGTAAAACCCATAAGAAAACACACGGAGGTATGAGTTGCAAAAAGAAGGGAAAGAAAGGTGGTATGTGCGGTGTTTGCCATCCTAAGAAGAAATCTAAAAAGAAGGGTGGATTAAATGATCTTTTGTTGCCTGCTTTTTTGGTTGGTGCTAATACTTATTTTAAGAAATCAAATAAAAACAAAACAAAAAAAAATAAGTCCAAGAGAAAAGGAAGAAAGTAAATACATTTAGGTATAAATTAATCTATATGTATTATATAAATGTCTCAACATAACAAGACATGTAAGGGGGGTAAAAAAAATAAAAAAACTAAAGGTGGAATACACGAAATCGTAATTCCTGCTATTTTTGTTGGTATAAACAATTATTTTAAGAAATCCAAAAAAAATAAATCCAAAAAAAATAAAACCAAGAGAAAGGGAAAGGGTAGAAAGTAAATATATATTTCTATGTTAAATATAAAAATATTTCCATATTTAACATATATGTCTAGAGATCAATTTATAAATGATATTAAAAAATGGGTTGCTATTGATAATGAAATCAAAAAAAATAATGAAAATATTAGAATTTTAAGAGAAAATAAAAATAATATTACATCCAATATATGCAATTATATGGATTTGAATACTATCCAAGATAAACGCATTGAAATTAGTGATGGATATTTAAAATGTTTTGACAAAAAAGAATATTCTCCCCTCACATTTCAATATATTGAAGAATGTTTAAATAAAATAATCAAAAATGATGATCAAGTAAAATATATTATTAAATATTTAAAAGATAACAGAGAAATAAAAACATCAAAAGATTTAAAAAGAAATGAATCTAAATAAATCAAATATTATTTATATAATATAATAATATAAATGAATTATTTTCATAGTGAATCGTTTGCAAAAAGTATTATATGTAATGATCAATATTGTTTACAATACCCTATGAAGACTGCAATTACTCATTGTGATCCTGAAACATCAAAAGATGGTTGTCAACGTATTGAACATTTAGGAATACCAAGTTTATTTGCATCTAGAATTTTTAAGAAAAATAAAATAAATAATCCATTTTTAAGTGATTTAATTAGTAACACTGATTTTGTTTATAGTAATAATGTTATTAATGAAATACCAATTGAATTTGAGAATTTAGATAATGGATACAAAAATGATTCTGAATCTGATTCTGATGATGATAACATTAATTTTGAAGATAATTCAATTGATGATAAAAAAATAAATGAATTTTTACAAAGTATTCAAAAAAAAACCAAATCAACATCAAGAAATAATAGAATCATAAAAAATAAATCAAGTAAAAGTAAATAAAAATTGAAATAATAATATTATTTTTAATAAAAAATATTATTTACATAAAACTATCAAGATGCATAATTTACCTGATGATATTAAGAGACTTATATGGGAATATGATAATACATATCAAATAAAATATAAAACTTGTATAAAGCATTTAAAAGAATGTAAAAAAATGCATATCATTTACAAAAAATCCTCTTATAATAAATTAAGACGCTCAGATATTCTTTCTTTTTCCAAATTTGTTCTTAAGCGTTATATTAATCATGAATATTCACGTTCATTATTTAAATGGTACTATAGTAACTTTTTAACAAAATATTTAACAAAATAAATATGTACAAATATTATATAATGTCAAAAAATACAAAAAAAGTAAAATTTAATATTAATTTAATACCATCAAGAAGAATCTATAAAACTAGACGTTTATTAGGTGGTATGGAAAATGAAGATTTTTATAAAAAAAATACAGATTACTTTTCTAAAAGATCTAAAAATAAGCAAACAAGAAAAGCAAATTCATTGAATGAAAAAATGGAAGTAATTGATCAAGAATTAATAAATTTACAAAAACAATTTGAATCATTTCCACTTAATGATAAACGTAAAACTAGAGAAGGCAGTCAATTAAAACAACGAAAATCTAAAACCCAAAGAAGAAGAACAAAAACATTATGAGGAATGGAACATTCTAAAATATTACCTATTGATTATGAAGTATCTTTAAAAGCAAACAAATCTTTAAGTCCTTCTTCAATACCTTCAAGACCTAATCTAATTCAAACTCAAAAAACTATTTTAAAAACACAAATTCAATTGGAAAAAGCTAGAAGAAAACGAGAATTTAAAAGATATATTGATGCAAATAAAAATTTATTAGATAAGACAGATTTAAGAGTTACTGATAATGATTGGGTTAAAGGAATTAATATGTTAATAGATGTAGATGACTCGGTACCGGAATTACAAACACATTTGGACTTAAATTATGAAGATGTTAAAAATATTTTTTTAAATAAAAAATAAATGCTAACTTATAAGTCATATTGAATTTTTATTATTTATATATATTAAATAATAAAATGAGAATAATAAATACGATTAGAAAAAAAGCTTATTATTTATATTATTTCAAATACTTTGATTATAAAATAAAAAATGAGAAATATCCTTTTCTTTATAAAATTAATTTTGATAAATTAGCATCAAAATTAAATCAATATAATATTTCTTCAAAAATTATTCATCACTATAGTCTTGGTAATTATAAATATTATGAATTTTATGTTAATCATTTTTTTCAATTTTATAATATATTAAAAAAAATATTAATGCTTTTTTTTATAATTGAAATTATTTTTTTAATATCTAGACCATTGGTCTCTGTTAAATGAATTTATTGTTAATAATTTATCTGCATTATCCTTCCAAAACTTAATCTTACGATCCACCATCATTTGTTGCTTAGATTTAGGAAATGGACGATTCTTATTTGCTTCCATCATATCTAATTCCATTTGCTTAGCTGCTGGTTTTACACCATAGCAATTTACACCAAATTTAATGTTAGGATTAGCAAAATAACCACCATTTATACCTGGTCTTCCACAATTGTTTTTATTTTCTTCACTTGTTTGTAATTTATTCCAAGTCTTCTTTTGTGTTGGAAACAATGCTAATTGATCTTGAGACCAACCATAATTACACCATTCACCACCATTAATATAAGATTGCTCAACCTCATCATAATTGGCTAAACGACCATTAAAAGCTTGACAAACATATGGAGCCTCTTCATAAGTATATAGATTGTTTGATACATTATAAACTTGTTCTTGATCAGAAACTACATTACCACTAGCATCTCTTGTTTCTTCTTCCTCTTCTTCATCAGAATCATCTGAAACTCCATAAAACATTTTGTCCAAAACATCAAATAAAGATTCAACTATCTTAATTCCTAATAAATCATCCACTATAAATAAAACAGCAAATAAAATCAATAACGCATAAGATAATCCAATTAAAAATCCAATACTAGTTGGCATTTGTCCTGATTCAAATGGTATTTGTAAAACATATAATAAAGCATACAAAATAACAAAATATAATAATACATTCAAGAAATTATTACCTGGAGATGTTAAAACCTCTCTAAGCTCTCTAAACGAATAAGAAACAATTTCTTCCCTATTTTCACTTTCTAGATTATAATAAGAATACAAAACATATAATACCAATAGTAACATTATTGAAAAATCAATGATTCTTACTAAAAAACTAAAATTTGGATTGGCTAAAGTAAAATTACCTTTAATAGCTGAAACAACAAAATATGCCGCCAAAAGCCATAATACTATTGTTATTGTAGTTTCATTTAAAATATAATTTAATGAATCTTCAACAATATTTTCTTGCTTATTTTGATCATTTTCATCCATTTGTTATATTATAATACATTATTTTTTTTACGATAAAATAAACAATACGCCATTGGTGTAACTAAATGATTTGTTTTTATTTTTGATAAATTATCATCATTAAAATGAAACCATTCACCATTTGCCACTTTAATATATGCTGTATAATGTCCTCCATTTACTACTCCCATATGATTAATTATACCATACAAATCATATTTATATGTCGATGCTTTATATCCTTTAATGTACTTTGATAAATCTAAATTTTCAATAGGAAAATCTATTAAATCTGTTATTTTATTTTCACCACTATTGTCATATCTCTTTAAACTTATCATCAATATGTTTGGAAAATTCCAAAAAATAATTCGTTTTTTTACTTCTTCATTTTGATTCTTTTTTTCATTATACCACATATTCTCTCCTTCCATATTCTCATAATCTATAAAACTATCAAAACAATCATATAAATTTATTTTTTCTTTTTTTGGTATTGGTAAATCTAACATCATATAATGCTCTGGTTTTATACTCAATATTTTTTTACCACTTTTTGATAAAATCTCTGAAATATAAATGCCATAAAACAAATCAATAAACTCTGAATATTCTCTATTGTATGTATCTCTCAAATATTCATAACATTTGACTGCTACTTTGTCTATGTCATTTTCTACATTACCTTGTATTTTAACTTCTACAGATCTAGAAATACTATTGTGCATACAATCAATAATAAATAATAAAAATTCAGGCATATCATTTTGACTAAAACCAGTGAATAATTCTCTATCTTTTTTATTTGCAATAGTAAACATATGATATATAAATTTTTGAGGTGATATTTTACCATTCTGATTCCATAGAGTTTTTCTTAAATCATCATATTCTCTTAATATTACAGAATCGTCTATATTTTTATCAAATTTATTATATTTCTCACTATTCAAAAATTCATTTAATTCATATGTATGACTTAATATTTGAACTGCTGTATTTAAAAAACAAGTATTTCCTAAATTTACTAATCCAGATAAACCTTTGTTTTTATATTTAGATAATTCCATTACTATTAAATGATAGTAGTTTTTAATATTATTTTTGTTATAATATTATTACTTAAATACAAGTTTATTATTTATAATATGAATAATAATAATATGAATAATAATAATATTAATAATAACTATATGAACGAAAATAGAAGAAACAATATTATGAATAATTTAAGAGAAATTATTAATGGCTACAACAACACTAATCAACTTTATAATTTAAATATGTATGATTATAATCGTAATATTAGTTCTCTCATTAGACTTCTTGAACAAATGAATACAACAAATAGATCAACACGATTTTCCAGTTCATTCAGAGATCCTTTATATTCTAGACGTAATTCTTTATTAGATGATGAATATTATAATTCTATATTATTCAGATTAACAACTCAATTAAATAATTCTCTTAATTCGCCCACTTCTAACGGATTAACCGAAACACAATTACAACAACATACTCAAATTATTCAATATTCTAGTTCTTTAAGTGAACCAAGATGTTACATTACTCATGATCAATTTGTTGAAAATGAAGACGTTTGTCAAATTATTAGTTGTGGTCATTATTTTAAACCTAATGCTATTAAAAGGTGGCTAGAAAATAATACTACTTGTCCTGTATGTAGACTTGATCTTACTAATCAACCTACTGCAAATTCTAATAATAGAGATATTAGTAACAATGATGTAAATAATAATGATATAAGTGGTAATAATACAAATTCATATGATGATTTACCTCCTCTATCAGATAATTCTTCATCTAATGATAATAATATTTATACCTTCACTAATGTACCTTTAAATACACAAAGTATGCAACAAATATCTAGTATATTTAACAATATTGATCCATCTAATAATAATTTATCTTATACATTTGATTTTCCTTTGTATTTTCCACCACCTAATAACAATAATGAATCAAATTAAAAAACAAAAAAAAATTATTTATTATTATTTTATACAAAGAAATTTGATATTTTTTGCATTTTATTCTTATCTAAATTGATCTTGTTTAACATTTTATCAAATAATATTGTTTTTATCTTTGCTGAACAATATTTTTCACGCTTCTTCATATACAACTCATAATCATCTTTTGATTCTTTTTCCATTTTTTCTAATTCTTTTTTATATTCTTTTATTGCTTGCTTCTTTCCTCTATTAAACCATATTTGTTCCAATGCTAATCCAAATAATTGTTGTAATGGCTTCATTAATTGATTTGTAATATAATAAGTATAATCTATTTGTAATTTTTTTTCTATAATAAACTCAGGTGTCTCTACTCTATCTCCCAACAATGCTTTCGGTTTATCATTATTTATAAATACATACTTTATTCTATCTCCCGGTTTTGGCTTATTTCCTGGATCTCTATCACCTATTCTATTTGATAACACTTTATGAGCTATTTGATTTGGATTTTTATAATCACTTCTTAATGCTCTTGTTATAGATAATTTATCCATATGTACATTACCACTAATTAAGTCATTTAATGATTGATTCAAAAATTCTATGGCTTTCTCTACATCATTGTCATACATCAATATATTTAATATTCCACCATATGTATCCTTTAAATAATCACAAGAATCTCTTCGTTTTAATGATAATCCCATAAATTTCATTTTACCTTTATTTGGATTAAATTCATACAACATTCCCACATATCTCTTCTTTGATAATAATATAAATGGCATCAATGTTTTTTCATACTCTAAACCCATTGGTGGTTTTAAAAATGATGTGCATAAATCTGCTACATCTTGTGCTATTTCAATAGTTATTTCTAATGCTTTTTGACCTTTTATTAATTCATTTGTCTCTGCATCTTTCAAATTAAATGTAAAGAATACACTATCCGTATCACCATATACATATTCTGCATTTGTTATTACTTTTCCATTTTCTTTTGTTTCATATGTTAAATTACCATACACTTCCTCTATCATTCTTCTTGCATATGTAATCATCATTCTTCCTGTTGCTGTTGTTGATGCAGCAACATCTTTTTCATAAAAGGTTGATGTTTTTGCTCCACATTGTCCATATAATGAATTTGCTGTTACTTTGTATCCTAATTGTCTTTTATCTAATATATTCTCCATAAAAGGATCTTTCTCATTTTTCATTAGTTTCTTTGTTGCTTTTCTTGCTCTTAATAATTCTTCTAAAATTGCTGGCATAATTGATTTTTCATTATTTGGTAATTGAGCCCATCTACATATTTTAATTCCACTTTTCACTTTTTCTGCTCTTGATGTTGGTGTTTTTCGTTTATATTTAAATGTATCAAACTCTATATTTATATATTCATAACCTGGTAAATTGTCATATATATAATTACCACTTCCATCAATATCTCCAGTTTCTTTTATTAATTTACCTTCTAAATCATATTCTTTTGTCCACACTTTACTATCATGTGAATAATTCTGACTTATCATTGATGATGGATATAATGATGAATAATCAACACAAGCAACTGGATCTTCCATATACATTGAACATTTTGGTGGCAATACTATTGCTCCTTCATAACCACTATCATCAAATGATTTTTCCAAATCTGGCATTAATGTATTCTTTTCTCTACATTTTTTAGCTACATAACTTGTTAATTTTATACCTTGACCTCTAAATACTAAGAAACTTATTGGTACACTACATATACTTGCCATCTCTACATATCCTGTTATTACATCTATCTTATTCATTAAATGATGCACTAAGTTACAATCCTGAATACAATATTTTGCAACTCTAGATCTATCTGATGCATCACCATTTGTTAATCTAAAAATGTCTTGTGGTGTAACATCATCTTTTGCCATAGTCCATTTTATATTTTTCTTTTCAAAAATATGATGATCTTCTATTAATAATTTGTTTATATTAGAATCTCTCTCTATTTTTAATACTTGGAATTTCTTTCCATCTTTGTAATAATCTGTTGTAAATCCAGACAATTCTATATGTATATAATCATTTTCATTCAATCCTGTAATATTTTTACTATATAATTCTGTATATGGTTTTTCATCTATTTCTATTGATTTTGTCTCTACTATGTCATCACTTATAAATTCACCTGCTACATCATCTAATTTATATGATGCTAAATTGAAATCTCTTCTGAAATAACTATACATATCAATCTGTAATCTACCATTCATTTTATAATACCTTAAATCATATTCACCACTTGCTAATACAACTTTTGTATTTTCTATTTCTATTTCACCATCCTTTATTTTACCACACATTTCACCTTTATTTCTTGATAATTGTAAAAATTCTGATTCACAATGATTCTCTTTGGCTCTTCGAAACATAAACTCATAATCAAAACCAAAAATATTATATCCAATTATAATATCAGGATCTTCACTTGCAATTAATTCTTTCCATTTTATTAATAAATCATATTCATTATCACAAACATCTACATCTATATTGTTTAATTTATCACAACTACCAACAACTAAACAATGATTATAATAAGGTTCTTTATCACCATAATTCATAAATGTTGAACCAACAAATGTAACTTTATCACCTTCTAATTTTGGAAATACTGATGTCAATGTCATATCCAAATATTTTATTTTTTGATCTCTAGCAATATCACCCATTAATATATCCACTATAGTTGTCTCATCTTTTACATTTTTCTGTTTTCCTTTTTTAATATTGCTTTCAAAATTTTCGTCTTCTTCTTCATCTTCTTTCATTTTATCAAAAATGTCATTTAATGTCAATATTTCATTTACTTCACTTTCTTCATTTACATCTTTGATTGTCTTTTTTAAAAATTGCTTAATCATATTTGTTATATCTATCTTTTTTGGTACATCTATTGGATAAACTAAATCTATATTTTCTATTTTCTTATATCCAAATGCAGTCCATATTGAATAATCTAATAACATTTGAATTTTTTTATTATTATCCAATTTTTGCTGATTTATTAAATCAACTATGTTTATTGCCAACCTTTTATAGGATTTAATAGGTACGGGAAAATCTCCATGACTACTACTAGCTTCAATATCAAAACTACATATTTTATAAGGTACCATAGTTTCCTTATCTGGTAATGGTTGAATTGCTTTTTGAGAACATTTATATGAAAACACACAAGTACTATTATTTAAATTGGATACACTATTCATCTTAATTTGAATCCATCCAGATGGACTTATTTGTTGAATATGAAAATATCTTAATAATGGTGGTATATTAGATTCATATAATTCCAATTCTTTGTTTTTATATATGAAATTTTTTCGTTTTCCATTATCATTCCATATATTTTTTACTTTATTCATAGCTATTGTCGTATGAAATATTAATTTAACAAATTTAAATTCTCGTCCACCTGAAAATCCATATAATTTTTTATTTTTTACTATTTCCATTCCAGCAATCGTATCCCAACCTGTTCTTTTTTTTAATTCTGTCTTAAATGCAATATTATCTCTTTCAAACCAATTATCACTTACTTTTATGTAAAAGAATGGTTTATAATCATCTATTATAATACTACAAGTTTCTCCTTTTTCATTAATTCCATACATTTGAATATAAAACTTCATTTGTTGTTCATTTTCTTCTTTTTCATCATAAATATGAAAATCAAATAACCTAAATGATTTGTGTATATTTTTTTTAAGCTTTAATTTTGGTTTGGTTTCCATAATCTTATTGTTGTTAAAATATATTTAATTTAATAAATATATTTCTAAGTTCAATTTTTTAAAGTTCTATTTTTGAATTTTTTATTGTGTTTTTTGTGTTTTTTATTAGTATATTTAGATGGTTTTTTTAAGGCCCAATTTAACATTTTTTTAGCTTCTCTCTCATCTTTATAGTATTGTACTTTTCCATTTTCATATTTTGCAATAGTTGGATATTTATTTAACTTTACATTGGTACCTTTATGATTTTTATTAAATACATCTAACATTCCAATATTCTGAGATTCAATCTCTAAAATATCTGGTTTGTTATTCATTTTTTTTTTATCCAATAAATATTTCATTTTATCCCATTCTGGTGCCATCAAATTACAATACATACACCAATCAGCATAAATCTTAATTATAGTTGACATATATATTATAATACTATTTTTTTTTTCATAGACTAATATATATATCAATATGAAATATTTATTTGATCAAAGAATGATTATATCTTTTTGTATAATTGTATTTTTAATGGGTCTTCACGTTTATGCTAATGGATATATTCGATTAGATAAATTAAATTTAGAAGGAATGCAAAATAGATCTAGAAGAAAACCTGAATGTGGAAACGTATTAGTTAAAAGAGGTGAACATATTTACTTATATAATACCAATGATAATTCTGATTCTCTCCCTATTCATTTTAACAATTTAGATGAATATATTGAATATGTTCAAAATCAAAGATCTCAAAATATTCAATGTCCTATTCTCTTTTTACAAGAAGAATCTGATGTTCAAGGTAACACTTTCTACAAAGCTAAACCTAGTCCTCATGATTTAACAAAGAGAGATCTTAATTATGTTCAACCAATTATTGATTCTTCACGTACTAGTAAAACTTTTAATAAAAATCAATATCACGGATTTGATCCATATGGACAAGATATTGGAGTTTATAATGAAATGGACGTTCTTCATGATTCCACTGCAAAATCTTCATTGAGTGACAATCCTATGGACCCTAACTGGGGTGGTGTTGAACATACAGAAAAACAAGTAGAATCTGGAAAGTATGATAAGAGAATGGTTACAAAACCAACTTATTTTACACCAAAAACAGAGTTCTTAAAAGATCTTGGAGGAAGAACACCCCCTCCATCTTATATTAGTAGTAAAGGTACTTTTTATTGAAATCTTTATATGTAATTATATTTATATTTAAAATGAATGACTTAAATATAAATTTATTTAAAAAATTGCCATTAGAAATTATTCGAGAATATATATTGCCCTATGCGTATAATTGTCAATCAAAATTATTATGTTTTGATATTAATTCTTTTTTTTTGATTTACAATTATTTAATGAAATCTTATTATTTGAGATATCGATTTTTAGGTAGAAATCCAATATGGATGCAATGGTTAGTAAATGATATAGCTAGATTTATGAATAAAAACGTTGCAACTATTTATGGATATACAGATAATTGTATTCATATATACAAGAGACTATATACTTTAAAAGACAAACCTCATCATGTTATTAGAGAATATGTATGGTATTTAACAAATCAAGAAAATGATAATAAAGCAATTCGTACAAATATTGCGTTATTAAATGTAGAAGAAAGACTTTTTTTAGTAAATTTTATAAATGAATCAATTAACATCCAATCGTTGTTAAATAATTTTTAATGCTCTCAATACAATTTTTATTTATTTTTCTTGATTTACCATTACATTCATATGTCAATTCATCAATACAACTTGCATCTTTATTTATTTTTTCTATAAATTCTTGGAAATTATTAAAATGACTCAATACTGCTTTTGCTAATGTTGCACTTATACCTGGTATTTGCATTAACATAATTTCTCCTATATTCTCTTTGGTAACATTATCCTTTTTCACTGATTTTATTACTTCTGTGTAATTTTTATTTGTATTCTCACCTCCTGAATACAAAATTTTATTATTCTTAAAACCTCTATACAACTTATCTGCCATATGAAGTAACCACTCTGTTGTATCATCAATATTTGAAGTTCTCATAATACTGAATCCTTTAAAAGCATTAATAGATGTAATAGTTGAATAAATTATTTTTTTTTCATCTCTAGACCTAGATGTGATATTTCCTTCAATTAAATAAATAATGTTATGATTATTGCATTCATTATTTTGTGATAATCTTAAAGATTGTTCAGTATATCTTCCATCTTTAATACTTGCTAATAGATCATTAATAGTTTTTCTCTCAATAATTAATAAATTATTATCATCTTTAATAAGAATATCTCCTAAAGGTAATACATCATTTTCTAATAATAAATTTTTATTTTCAAACATCTCTAAATATATTGTTAATTTCTCAAATAATTCATTTTCTCTTTTATCAATAATTATTTTCATTATAATATAATAATCGATTTAGAATATTATTATATTACACATTTATTTAACTCCAATGTAAAGGACCAATACCAATAGGTCTGGATTGTTTTACATTAGGATTCAAAGTAAATTGCATAGTTCTTAATGATTTAAGGTATCCACGTGCACTATAAGATTCACGTTGAGCAGCAGAGATAGCTTCAGTAGGAACAAGTCCAGCCTTCTTAGGTCCACCACCCTGATTTTGGTTGGTAAGACTGGCCATACTTCTCACTCTATTAGATCCATTCATGTTAGGCATGATTATATATATCCTAAATATATTTTTATTTGTACTGATTAAAATAAAATGTTTAAAATAATGACATAAAGATAATTATGTAAGTATAAGTAGACATAGGTTTCATTTTATTTGACGAATAAAATGAACACTATTAGCCTTTTAAACAATGACGAAGATATTAGAATTGAAACAAATAGTAATGGAGAAGAGCAATATATATTTGATCCATTTAATCCACTAAATAAAGAAATAAAAACAGAAAATATAAAAGAAATTCTAAATAATTATGGCCTAAATAACATTGAAATATATAATTTTGAATTATATAAGCGTGCTTTTATTCATAGATCATATACTAAAAGACCTGATATTGAGAATAAAGAGAATAACATAGTAATTGTTTCTAAACCTGAAAATACATTGGATCTTTATACAAAGTCCAATGAGAGATTAGAGTTTATTGGAGATGGTGTATTGGAGTGTATAACTAAATATTATTTATATAGAAGATTTCCAAAAGAGAATGAAGGATTTATGACAGAAAAAAAGATTGCACTTGTTAAGAATGAGTCAATTGGTAAAATGGCTTATGAAATGGGTTTACATAATTGGTATATTTTATCTAAAAATGCAGAAACAAAGCAAATAAGAACAAATTTAAAAAAATTGGGATGTTTATTTGAGGCTTTTATTGGGGCAATGTTTTTAGATTTTAATAGGATTAAAATACATGATAATGATAAATGGTTTGATAATTTATTTATATCTGGTCCAGGTTTTCAGATGGTGCAAATATTTGTTGAATCAATATTTGAGAAGCACGTAGATTGGATGAATTTAATACAAAATGACGATAATTTTAAAAATATTTTACAAGTAAAAATTCAAAAGAATTTCAAGGTCACACCACATTATATGGACATAGAAGAATATAATGCAGAAACGGGTTATCATATGGGTGTATTTTTATGTTTAGGTCAAAGTATACACAATTTAGGAGTAAAGCAATCTATAAATATAAATAAATTTTCTTGTTTTGATGATATACATCAATATATGTCAGTAAACAATAAGATTTTTGTATTTTTAGGTAAAGGAGTCCATAAAATAAAGAAAAAGGCTGAACAAATAGCTTGTGAAGAAGCTTTAAAAAATATTAATAATTTCTAAACACAAAAAAGTAAACGAAGAAAGCCATTGGTGTCTAATAATAAGTTATTAATTTTTCACTTGATATAAATGTGTTAAAATGAATATAATATATTTTTATATATTATATTATGGAATTTGAAGAACCATTATCTATACATTCATTTTTGGAATCTATGAAAATTAGAAATAATCCCAAGACTACCACATCATTTTCAATTAATCCTATTCAAAAAGAACCTTCACAAGATGTTGTTGAAAATAAGGATACCATAAATGAAGAACTTGTTTTAGATGAAAGACCAAAACACGTTGTAGAAATATTTGATAGAAGAAAATCATCGAATATAGATCGTCAAGTTATTATGCAACAATTACAATCTCTAAGATTTGTTAAAACTATGGAAACACAATTTGAAACACCCTCAAAACCTATTGAAGTTGAAATGGAATCAAAAGAAGAAGAAAAAGAAGAAACAAAAGAAGAAGAAACAAAAGAAGGAGAAGAAGAGGAAATTTTCAATTTAGAAGACTCAATACCTAAAAAAGATATGGATCAAGTTGATATTCCTATTGAAAATGTTATTGTATCAAAATCTAGACGTGTAAAACCAAAAACCATTATTACTATGAATGTTGATGATATTGAAGTTAATGGAAAAAAAATTGGAGATCGTATGCCAAAAATCAGAGAAAGACAAATTAATAAAGCTTCAAGCTACTATATGAACAATCGTAAATTATATATTGAAAAAATAAATAAACTTTTTCAACCTTACCTCAAAGAACTTAAAGAAACAAAAGATGTTACTTGCGAAAATAGAGGGTCTGCAGGTAATGAACTTTTCACTCATCAGAAAATTATTCTAGATTATCTTAATCTTATTACTCCTTATAGAGGTTTATTATTATTACACGGACTTGGATCAGGTAAAACTTGTGGTAGTATTGCTATTGCAGAAGGGATGAAAACAGATCGCAAAATTGTCATTATGACACCTGCATCCTTAAAAATGAATTTTTTTACTGAATTAAAAAAATGTGGTGATCCTCTATTCAAAAAAAATCAACATTGGGAATTTGTCTCTACTATTGGTCAACCTGACCTTGAAAACATTTTGTCTAGTTCTCTTGTTCTTCCAAAAGAACTTATCAAAAAACAAAAAGGTGCTTGGCTTGTTGATTCACAAAAACCATCCAATTATTCTGAATTATCCAATATTGAACAAGATATTCTTGATAAGCAATTAAATGAAATGATACGAGTTAAATATTTAGATCTCAATTATAATGGTCTTAATGAAACTATTATTAAAAATCTAACTGAAAATCATACTATTAATCCTTTTGATAATTCTGTTGTTATTGTTGACGAAGCTCATAATCTTGTTAGTAGAATAGTTAATAAAATCAAAGCCAAAAAAAGCGTTTCTTATACCTTATATCAATTGCTTTTAAGTGCCAATAATTGTAAAATTGTTTTTCTATCTGGAACTCCTATTATTAATTATCCTAATGAGATAGCAGTATTATTTAATATGTTAAGAGGCTATATTAAAACTTGGAATATTCCTTTAAAAGTAAAAACAACAAAAAAAATCAATAAAGAAACCATAATTGAAATACTTAATAAAGAGAGATTTCATACATATGATTATATAGAATATACTAATAATTCATTAATTGTTACACGTAATCCTTATGGATTTATCAATACAAAAAAGAAATTATATAAAGATGCAAAAAAAGATATTTTTCACGATTATAGCGGAGTTAAATTAGATGATACAGGAAATATTTCCGATGAAGATTTTCAAAAAATATTGGTTAATATATTGAAAAAAAATGATATTGATGTAATAGATAATTCTGTTAAAGTTGATTTTCATACAGCTTTACCTGATGATAGTGATAGTTTTACAAATATGTTTGTTAATAATGAATTATTATCTTTAAACAATGAATATTTATTTAAAAGACGTATATTAGGTCTAACAAGTTATTTTAAAAGTGCACAAGAATCATTATTACCTTCTTTTATTTTGGATGAAAATAATAATATTTTTCATATTGTTGCTACAGAGATGAGTGAATATCAATTCTCTATTTATGAAAAAATTAGAAAAGATGAAGCTGAAAATGAGAAAGTATCCAAACGTATGAATGCCAAAAATCTCAATAAACAAATGTTTAAAATATCTACCACCTACCGAATCTATTCAAGAGCTTGTTGTAACTTTGCATTTCCTAATCCTCCAGGAAGACCTATGCCTGCAAAAAAAGAGAATGTAACAGAATCAGAATTAGATGGTATTGATGTTGAAGATGAGACAGCATTAGAGAATCCAAAGGAAATAAATAATGAATATATTCAAAAAATACAATATGCTTTGAAATATTTACAAGACAATGCCAATGATTTCTTAAAACCAGATGGTCTCAACTTGTATAGTCCAAAATTCTTAGAGATTTTACAAAATCTTAATAATAAAGATCATATTGGATTACATTTAATTTATAGTCAATTTAGAACATTAGAAGGAATTGGTATTCTTAAATTAATATTAGAAGCCAATGGATATGCTGAATTTAAAATTCAAAAATCAGAAAATACTTGGATGATAGTAGAAAATGAAGAAGATCAAAACAAACCCAAATTTTTATTATATACAGGAACAGAAGAAGCTGAGGAAAAAGAACATTTACGTAACATATTTAATAGTAGCTGGGACTTTGTTCCTCTCTCAATTACTAATGAATTAAAAAAGAAATCAGAAAACAATTATCTTGGTGAAATAGTTAAAATTATGATGATTACCTCTTCCGGAGCTGAAGGTATTAACTTGGAAAATACAAGATATGTTCACATTGTAGAACCATATTGGAATATGTCTAGATTAGAACAAGTAATAGGTAGAGCTAGACGTATTTGCAGTCATCAAAATTTACCTTTAGAATTAAGAAATGTACAAGTATTTTTATATTTGACAACTCTTAGTAAGGAGCAATCAACAGATCCAAAATACAAGGAATTACAAATTAGAGATTTCAGTAGAAAAGATAAGAAAACTCCGATAACAACTGATGAGAATTTATATGAAATCAGTCAAATGAAGAACAATTTAAATAAACAATTCCTGAAATCTATCAAAGAAACATCCATCGATTGCAGTATACATAATAAAGACCAAGATTTGATTTGCTTCAATTATGGAAAAATAAATAGCAATGAACACTCTACAATTCCATCGATAGAATTAGATATTCTAGAACAAGAAGATGTGAAAAAAGAAACGAAAATTAAAATCAAAGATGTGAAAATCCAAAATGTTACATACAAACTTAATATTAAAACAAATGAATTCTATTCACTAGAGAACTATGAAAGACACACTGAATTCAAAGAACCACTCATACCTCTTGGAGTTATCAAAAAACAAGGCAAGAATTTTATAGTTGATAAATATATCTAGATTTAAAGCATTATGATGTTATTTCATAAAATAACATTATGGATTTTATTAGGATTTCAGATCTAAAATTTGAATTTCAGATAAAAAAGGTGAAAAAAATTGCGTACTTTTTTCTATTATTAATAGGTAAATTTTAAAATTGGACATTTATTTTTTGTCCATTTTTAAAAATCTCAGAAAAGTTTTTTCGGAAAAAAATACCCAAAATGGGCCCAGAGCATAATGCTGTGAAAGTGAGGCCCGGAAAATCGCTTCGCTGCATAAGAAAAATCCGATTTTACGCAAAAATTTCACCTTTTTTATCTGAAGGTATTTTAGAAACTTCAGATATTTTCAGATGTCAAAAGTTGCGCACCTGTACCTATGTACCCATTGTGACGTAAAATGCAGAAGTAAATACGATTATGAAAGACATAAATTGACTGCAAAACACAGAAAATTCACCTTTTCAGATGTTTTGCGTAAATCGGAGGTACCTGAATTTTATTGTGAAAAGTGTGATTATAGATGCAGTAATAATTATTTATGGGAAAAACATATTAAGACCAAAAAACACATTCTCACCTTTTCAGATGTTTCTTCAGATGTTTTTGGTGAAAAGTCTCGAATTTTGCGTAAAGACTACATATGTACCAATTGTAATAAGAAATATGTAAATTACAAGAGCTTTTGGGCTCACAATAAGAAATGTAAAGACAAAAAAACCGATGAACAAGTAACAAAAAAATTAGATGAAGGAATAAACGAATTAATATGTAAAGAGGTAGAGAAAGAGGAAGATAGCAAAGGTGGAAGTGATTATATGAATGTAATAAATAAGTTATTAATAGAGAATCAAGAATTAAGAAATTTTGTAATAGAGCAATCAAATGATCAAAAGAATATGTTGAATAAAGTAATGGAATTGTCAAAACCAACAAATCAAACAATCAACAATACAATGAATAATAATAAATTTAATATAAATGTATTCTTACACGAGCAATGCAAAAATGCATTAAATTTATCAGATTTTATAAAAAATATAGAAGTATCTCACGAGGATTTAGAGAACAATGCAGAATTGGGATTTGTGAATGGAATATCGAAGATATTTTTGGATAATTTGAAGCAATTAAGTATATTTGAGAGACCGATACATTGTACAGATGTAAAGAGAGAGACAATGTATATAAGAGAAGAAGACAAATGGCAAAAAGATGAAGATGAGAATAAAGTGAGATCAGCAATTCAAGAGGTTTCAAGAAAAAGTATGAAAAAATTGATAGATTGGAAAGAGAATAATCCAGATTATAAGGATATGAATTCTGATTTTTCTAATAAATGTATAGTGATTCATCAAGAATCTAATGCAGGAGACAATCGAGAAGTATATTATCCAAAAGTAATAAAAACATTAGCAAAAGAGACATCTATAAAACAAAAACTATAAAAATATAAAATTATAAGGTTTAAGAAATTCAATAAGTTTTTCAGTATTTTTCTGAAAGCATACATTGTTGGATATATCAACGTGTTCGAGGTTTGTGAATAGGTTAATGGTTTCTAATAATTTTTCTTTATTTTTAGTATATTTACTATCAATCCAATCAACAAAATCGCATTTTTTAGATATTTTTTTGTATTTTAAAAATAAATTATAAATGGATCGAACATTAAAATTTTGTTCAATATTGTAGTCTGTACCTGATATTGTGATAATATTTCTGAATTCACTCAGATCAATATCTAGATCTTTTAAAACATTATCAAAATCATAATAAATAATAGTATGGTTCATAAGACTTAAATATCTAAGTACACGATTACAACCAAATACAAATAAATCCATATCATCACTTAAACATCCCCAAGCTTGATCAGAAATAACCATTTGTGCACACAATAGGTCAGCTTCCCCTTGAGCTTCAATGTATTGAACACCGAAATATGAAATAAGATCTTTAACTAGATTAATGTCAGAATCTTTTATACGAATAAATTGTTTTTTTAGTTTTTCCATTTCAGATTGGATTTCAAGTATTTCATCTTTAGAGATGGAATCATTTTTAATATTTTCTTGTAGTAATTTATATTTATTTTCGGCATCTTTTTTATTAATTTTTCTTTGTTTTAAGAGTTCTTTTTTTTCAGCAGGTGGTTTACCATCAAATATGAAAATAGGAGTAATATTATAATAAAGGAAGGTAGAGATCATTAAATAGAAATTTTCAATAAATTTATCTTGACCCATAAACTTGTATAAATAAATACTGGTATCAATAACAATTTTTTTATTTTCTAGTGTTCTAAGATGAATTTTATTAATGTTTGTTTTGCTCTTTTCAAGAAAGAGCTTGTTTAAATTTGGAATGCCCATTATTATATTATTTATGAAAATAATAAATAATATAAAAAACGTTTCAATTTTCTTCAATGATACTCATTCTAAGTGTGGATTGAATAAATGAATTTTTTGTTTTGATTTCTTTGATTTTTTGAATAATATCTATAAAATCATTGTCTTTAAAGTGATTTTCAATAAAATAACCAAAATTCATAATATTTTTGGAAGATTTATTGAATTTGATGGATTTGTTAAACAATAAGACCCATTTTAAAAAGTCATTAATATTAAATAATAAAATTGCTTTAATAATGTAATAAGAAATAACATATGAATCTTCTTTATAGTTTTTGCATTTAGTTTTAGAATTAAAATTTTTATCAAATAAGTCAGTATATTCTAAATTACAATGATTAAGAATTTTATTCATTTGAAAAACAGAAAAAACCATTTCATTTTGTAAATAAATCATAAATTTATTAAAAATTTTAGTAAAATCATTTTTAATTTTAGTATGAAAGAAGCTAGTGAAGAGAGAATTAACTATTAAAGCCCAAAATTCACTATAAGCTTCATAAATTCTAATATCATTTTTCTTTAAAGGAATAAATGAAGAAATTAATTCATCTACTTGATCTGTATGACTACAAGAAAAGTCGAGTCTCATAAAATGCATAGTTTCGTGTAAAAATACTTTAAACCATTCTTCAAATCTGTAAATATGAACTTCAACATTATTATTACAAGGATTTGTAAATGCGCTATTTACGTGTATAGAACTGAGAATTTTGTCTTGATTCAATAGTTTTTTATGATCTGTAAAATAAAAGAAAATATCAATTTCTTTTGGATGATCATTTTGAGAATAAAAATGAGCAAAATAGAGAATCATAAAGACTCTTTTAATAATTAAAATCAATTCTTTTTGAGATTTTTTTTTATTAACAAACAAATTAAAATTAACTTGTATAGTATTTAATTTAAATGAATAATGATAATGATGTTGAAAAGATCTGATTGAGTCAGCAATTTGACTAGGGTATTGAATAAGATTAGAGAAAGATTCAACATCTTTGTATTGAATATCGATGTTATTAAACATTTTAGATTCGTAATAGGATTTTTCAATAATTTTTGTAATTTTTGATAAAAAAACAATATTTTTGTAATCGATTTTTATTTTTGGAATATTTTTAATAGAGTTAGAGAAATCTTGTAATAATAGAGAATCATTAGTAAATTGCATATATATATTAATCAAATAATATATATAAATTATAAATTATCATCAATAATTTTACGTCTAATTTCCATTAAATCAGTAGCTAGTTTTGGAGTATTTCTTCTTCTAAATAATAAAAGTTTAGCAGGATAAGTGTATTTTAATAAATTTTTAAGATTTTCATTTTGAGTGAATTTTGCTAAAAGAGCATTTTGTTTTTCTTGAATGCTCCTTTGTCCATAAAAGTCAGGATCAATTTTAACTTTTTTATCTTGTCCTTTAATGGAGCCTTTAAGTTTTGCTAATTTAACATCTTTTGAGAGAGCAGTATTAGAATCAAGAGAAAACGATTTATAATAATCAGGATATCCCTTTTTATATTTGGATGCGTTATAATAATGTAAAACAGAGTTCCATTTAAGATTGTCTAATTCAAAAGGTTGAATGTGAGAATCATCAAGAATTCTTCTCCAATTATCAATTTTAGTGAGTTTTTGAAATTTTTTCTCTTTGGATAAAGGAATGGTTTCATTGGATCCTTTTCCGGGCTTAGCTTTTTTCTCAGATTTTTCATGAAACATAAAAGCAACATCATTTTCATAGAGACTATTAAAAAGTTTGGAATCTTTATCATCGTCTTCAAAATCATCTTCAAATCCGAATCTTTTTTTCATAGTATGGAAATCTTCAATAAGATGATAAGTTCCAGCATTTTTCTCTAAACATTTATTTAAGACAAGAATTTTAATATCGTATGGAATTTCTTTAAAGTTAAATATTTTTTTCTTTTTGTAAGTAATAAGTCTATAGTGATTACCAGAGTAAGAGGTAACAATATAAAAATCAGGATTAAATATGCCTTTTTTTTCAATATTAGGATGGAATTCTCCACACTTAATAACACTATCAAGAGCATCTTCTTTGAATGCTTGTTCAGACATAATGATAGTTTTAAAATTAAGTTTAAATTCTAATGTAGAAATAGCCCAAGAATCAGCCCAATATGAGGAAGATTTAATGTAATCTCTAAACTTGTCAATAGAATCAAGTTTTTGCATATGTCCAAAATCATTTTGAATAAAGATTTCATTTTGATATTTTTCTTTTTTGAGTCTTTTAATATCAGTTTCATATTTTTTCATATTTTCAAGTAAAATAGTTTTTTCTTGATTATTAGCAAGAGAATATCTTTTTTTAGATTCTCTCATGGTATTAGTAAGATCTTTAATATTTTTATTTGTTTGATAA
>CENJ01045005.1_pt1 | contig 37340 bp, 35 predicted proteins | sample 356161 | NCBI WGS metagenome assembly CENJ01 (sample SAMEA2619531, study PRJEB7988) | marine metagenome | biome: marine biome (ENVO:00000447); feature: surface water layer (ENVO:00002042); material: "saline water (ENVO:00002010), including plankton (ENVO:xxxxxxxx)" | depth 5 m | reverse complement strand
TCTTCACAAATTTCTATTGAGTTTTTGATATTTTCATGAGTGTTTCTACTTCTGGTTTCTATCAAAATATCATTCTCATTAATTCCATTTTTCATTAAAAATTTTTTCATTTCAACAGCTTCAACATAATCATTTGAAAATAACTCACCATTTCCTCCCGAAAAAAGTATTTTATTTATTTTTCCGTTTAAAAATAATTTTTTTGCAAAAAAAAGCCTGTCGGAATAATTGTTAAAATTTAATAAGTTACTTTTTTTATCAAAATCAGCCACTCCACCTAAAACTATTCCAACATCATATTGGATATCTGTGTTCATTGATTTTTTTAATCCCCAGATTCTTGAAATCTCATTAAATATAAATGCGTTTGAAAAGAAGAATAGCATAGATAATGAAACAAGAACTAATTTTTTTTGATGTTTAGAACTAAATAGGGCCATCAACAGAATAAAAAAAATCCATGTCATAGGATTTATTATAAAGTTCATTAATTTAGAAACAACAAAAAACATCCATCAAAAATAAATTAAATATCGTTAATTTAGTATTCCATGTTTGATTTGCAAATTTTTTTGACTGTATTATTAATTGTAATTGAGCTAATTGCATTCGCTTGGCTCATTATTGATATTAGAAAATCTAAAAAAAAGCAAGATCAAATTATTACATTAGAAAATCAAATTTTAGATATCGAAAAAAAAATAATGGGTTTGGAAGAAAAAATAATTCAGAAAATCGACGTTTTAATAAAACAAAAAAATAGTTGATGATTTTAGGGGTATGTGATTGGCTTTCATATGAATCAAAAATTAATGTTGTAATTATCAGACTCGCATTTGTATTATCACTTATTTTTGGAAATTCACCAATTTTTCTTATTTATATTTCTATTTATTTTGTAATAAAATATTTGTTATGAAAATAATGTTGACAGGATCAAATGGATTACTTGGGCAAAAATTAATTGAAAAAATTATTAGAGATCATAGTCTTGAACTTATTGCAACTTCACTTGGTAATTGTGTTGTAACCAGTGATAATTTTAAGTATTACTCATTAGATGTTACAAATCAAGAAAAAATTAATCAGTTTGTTTCCGAGCACCTTCCTGATGCTATTATTAATACGGCAGCGGTAACTAATGTTGATTATTGTGAACAAAATAAAGTTCAATGTGATAATGTTAATGTTAAAGCTGTCGAGTATCTTTCTGAAATCTGCTCTCAAAAGAATATTCATTTAGTTCATATTTCGACTGACTTTATTTTTGATGGAAACAAAAACGATTTATATACCGAAAATGATTTACCAAATCCTCTTTCCTATTATGGTTTGTCAAAGCTAAAATCAGAAAAGATATTTTATGACAAAAAGTTTAATTGGACTATATTGAGAACAAGTGTTGTTTTTGGAGTTGCAAAAAATTTACAAAAAACAAATATTGTACTTTGGGCAATTGAGCAACTTAAAAATAAAAAAAAGATCAAAATAATAGATGATGAGTTTAGAGCTCCAACTTTGGCAGAGGATTTATCTGAAGCATGCATAAAGGCGATAATTGGCAAATCGTATGGTATTTATAATACATCTGGGCCTATGGTAATGAGTATTTATGAAATAGTTGTTGAGATAGCCAGACATTTTAATTTTCCAGTACAAAATATACAGAGAATTAGTTCGAAGATTCTTGCTCAAAAAGCAAAAAGACCTAAATTTACAGGACTAGAACTCACTAAAGCTAAGAAAAAATTTAATTACAGTCCAAAAACATTCAAAGAAAGTCTGTCCATAATTGAAAATCAAATAAAAATAAACAAATGAAAAAAAGACTGCTAACTTTAATAATAGTCTATTGATACACTTAAACATTAAGTAATTTTATAAATAATATGACAAAAAAAATATCACTTTTAACTTTAATGCTTATTTCCGCTTTTACCTCAAAAGCAGCTACATTAAGCGAAAAAATAGATAGCTTTTTCAAGCCTATTGTAGAGAACTATTTAGTGCCTGTTATTTTCTGGGATCCTATTAAAGCAATGGGTTTTGATATAGGAGCTAGTGTTCCTATTGTGGTAGTATGGTTAGTCTTTGGCGCTATTTACTTTACTTTTAGAATGAATTTTATAAACATTAGAGGATTTAAGCATGCTATCGGTTTAGTAAAAGGAGATTATGATGATCCAAATGATAAAGGAGAGGTTTCTCATTTTCAGGCATTAACAACTGCTCTTTCAGCAACTGTTGGTTTAGGAAATATAGCTGGAGTGGCTATTGCTATTTCTATTGGGGGACCGGGAGCGACTTTTTGGATGATAGTAGCTGGGCTACTTGGGATGTCTGCAAAATTTGTTGAATGTACTTTGGGTATTAAATATCGAAAAATAGATGAAAATGGAGAAGTATCTGGGGGTCCAATGTATTATTTGCGTGATGGATTGGCTAAATACAACATGGCAGGATTTGGTAAGGTATTGGCTGTTTTATTTGCAATACTTTGTATTGGAGGTTCTTTTGGAGGTGGTAATATGTTTCAAGCCAATCAGGCTTATGCCCAGCTAGCAGGTCAGTTTCCAGCATTAGCTGGAAACGGGCCGATGTTTGGTCTTATATTATCTATTTTAGTAGGGGCAGTTATTATTGGAGGGATTAAATCTATTGCAAGTGTTACTGAAAAGATAGTTCCATTTATGGCTGCTTTATATGTGGGTACTGCATTAATTATTATTTTACTTAACTTTATGGAAATTGGAACTGTATTTGCTTTAATATTTCAAGGCGCTTTTGCTCCAGCTGCTGGTCTAGGTGGAATAGTTGGAGTACTTATTCAAGGATTTAGAAGAGCAGCCTTTTCAAATGAAGCTGGTGTTGGTTCCGCTTCTATTGCACATGCTGCAGCTAAAACAAATGAGCCAGTTTCTGAAGGGTTTGTTGCTTTACTAGAGCCTTTTATAGATACAGTTGTAATTTGTACTATGACAGCACTGGTGCTTATTATCACAGGATTTCATAATGTGCAAGGAGTGGAGGGTGCTCAAATGACTTCTCAAGCATTTGGATCTGTATTTTCTTGGTTTCCATATTTATTGGTAATTGCTATTTTCTTATTTGCTTTCTCAACTATGATCTCTTGGTCATACTATGGACTTAAAGCATGGACATTCCTATTTGGAAGAACAAAGCTTTCTGTGTACTCATATAAATTATTATTTCTTTTATTTATTATTATAGGATCTTCTGTAAAACTGGGAGCAGTACTGGATTTCTCTGACATGATGATACTGGCAATGGCCTTTCCAAATATCATTGGTTTGCTTATATTATCAAAAGAGGTTCGTGTTGATTTAGATGATTATTATAATAGATTAAAGTCTGGAGTTATTAAGAGATTTAAATAGATTTTTTAAAATAGAAATGATAAGTAAAAAAATAGATGTAGTAATTAGGGAGGTGCCTGATTTTCCAAAACGTGGTATTAATTTCAAGGATATCACTACTCTTTTATTAGACCAGGAATTATCTTCGGAGATAATTGACACTTTTATTAATCGATTAAAAGGTAAAAAGGTTGATGCTATTGTTGGAGTTGAAAGTAGAGGATTTCTATTTGGCTTCTTACTTGCTAATAAAATGGGAATACCTTTCATTCCAATTAGAAAATCGGGAAAATTACCTGGGGAAACTTTAAGATGTAAATATGATTTAGAGTATGGTTCTGCAGAAGTTGAAGTGCATAAATCTGATATTAAAAAGGGCTGGAATATTTTAATTCATGATGATTTACTTGCAACTGGAGGTACTGCAGTTGCTGCTTCAGAGCTAATTCAAATGCTTGGTGCTAATGTTGCTGCATATGCCTTTCTTATTTCATTAAAAAGACTAAATGGAGATAAAAAATTATCTAAATTTTCTGACAATATTATTAGTTTAGTAAATTATTAAAATGGATTTTAATTATACAGAAAATCAAAAAATGATTGCTGATATGGTTCAGCAATTTGCAAAAAGGAAAATAACTCCGTTTGCTAGAGAATGGGATGATAAACAGCAGTTCCCTTATTCATTATTTGAAGAGCTTGGTAGTTTGGGTCTGATGGGTATTTTGGTACCAGAAAAATATAATGGCTCTGGATTTGGTTATTTTGAATATGTAACTGCTATTCAAGAACTTGCAATTGTTGACCCATCCATAGCTTTGTCAGTTGCTGCTCATAACTCTTTGTGTACCGGTCATATCTTAAACCATGGTAATCAAAATCAAATAAAAAAGTGGGTCACTAAGCTTGCCTCAGGTCAATTTCTTGGTGCATGGGGGTTAACTGAGCATAACACCGGATCAGATGCTGGTGGCATGAACACTACTGCTGTCAAAGTCGGCAATGAATGGGTTTTAAATGGTACAAAAAACTTTATTACTCATGGTATATCTGCAGATGTTTATGTTATAATTGCAAGAACAGGTAAAAAAGGAGACTCTAGAGGTATGTCGGCTTTTATTATTGACAAGTCAGTGCAAGGTATTTCAAGCGGTAAAAAGGAAGATAAGCTTGGAATGAGAGCTTCAGAAACGTCTGAAGTAATACTAGATAATTGTCACATACCATTAGACAACATTATTGGAGATATTGGACAAGGGTTTATACAATCAATGAAAATTTTAGATGGTGGTAGAATTTCAATTGCTGCATTATCACTAGGAATATCAATGGGAGCATTTAAAACAGCACTAAATTATTCAAAGCAAAGAGAACAATTTGGAAAAAAGATAAGTCAGTTTCAAGCAATTTCTTTCAAACTTGCTGATATGTACAAAAAAATAGAAGCTTCAGAAATGCTCATTTACCATGCCGCTCAGCTTAAAAACCAAAACAAAAAAGTAACTAAAGAAAGTGCTATGGCAAAATTTTATTCATCTGAAAGTTGTGTTGAAATTTCATCAGAAGCCGTACAAATTTTAGGTGGATATGGATATACAAAAGATTTTCCAGCAGAAAAATTTTACCGTGACTCAAAACTTTGTACTATTGGTGAAGGAACTACACAAATTCAAAAACAAGTCATTAGTAATCTGTTATTTAAATAATAATACTATTTTTGCAAACGTAAAATTGATTAGATGTTAATAATACCAGTAAAGGAAGGAGAAAATATAGACAGAGCTCTAAAGCGTTTTAAAAGAAAATTCTTACAAACACAGGTTTTAAAAGAAATCAGACAGAGAAAAGAGTTTACTAAAAAATCAGAAAAATTAAGAGTAAAAAAACAAAAAGCTGCTTACTCTGAAAATTTGTTAAGAAATTCTCAATAGCATTATCCAAAACCTTTTTTAAGATTATATTTGTGTTGTTTGAGACCAATGCAAATTAAAGATTTCCTTACTTACATAAAATCTGAAAGAAGATACTCTTTCTACACATTTACTTCATACAGAAGAGATTTATTTCAATTTCAACAATTTTTAAAAACAAGATTTGAAGTATCCAATGACAATGAAATAAGATTTGAAATGATAAGAAGCTGGGTTGCTCTTTTGTTAGATTCAAAAAATTCAGTATCCACTGTAAATAGAAAAATTTCTACTCTTAGGTCTTATTTTAAATATTTAATATCATTTGATATAATTAAAAAAAATCCAATAACAAAACTTGTTGCTCCCAAAACCAATAAAAAAATCCCAAGTCATATATCTCAAATTGATATGTCGAAAATATTAGATGAAACTAATTTTACTGATGATTTTATTGGTAAAAGAAATTTTTTAATTATTGAATTTTTATACTTTACAGGAGTTCGTGTGTCAGAACTATTATCAATTAGAATAAAAGATTTTGACTTCAAAAATAAAAGCATAAAAATTATTGGAAAGGGTAAAAAAGAAAGATTTATTCCATTGGCAGACATTCTTACCAAAAGAATTCAAATTTTTGTTCAACAATTTAATATTAGTGGATATTTATTTACTAATGATAAAAATAAAAGATTATACTCAAAAAAAATATATCGAATTGTAAAAGATCATCTTTCATTTTATTCTACAAAAACTAACAATAGTCCTCACATATTGCGACATACTTTTGCAACTCATATGCTAGACAATGGAGCTGATATTAATGCGATCAAAGAGTTGCTTGGTCATAGCAGTTTAAATGCTACACAAGTTTATACTCATAATTCTATTGAAAAAGTCAAAAGTATTTACAAAAAAGCACATCCCAGAGCATAATATGTTTTTTGTCTAATAAAAAAAACGAAAAATATGATGAAAGTAAGCAAAACTTTAATAAATTTGCATCCCTTTAAAGAGCGTGTTCTTTTTTTACTAGATAGGAAAGTAGATATGCCGATATAGCTCAGCTGGCTAGAGCAGCTGATTTGTAATCAGCAGGTCGTGGGTTCGAGTCCCTCTATCGGCTCTTATTTATCATTCCTTTTTTGGGGAGATACTCAAGCGGTCAACGAGGGCAGACTGTAAATCTGTTGGCTTAGCCTTCACAGGTTCGAATCCTGTTCTCCCCACAAAAAACTGCGAGAATAGCTCAGTTGGCTAGAGCATCAGCCTTCCAAGCTGAGGGTCGCGGGTTCGAATCCCGTTTCTCGCTCTAGGCTTTTAGCCGATGTAGCTCAGGGGTAGAGCGTTTCCTTGGTAAGGAAGAGGTCACGGGTTCAATTCCCGTCATTGGCTCAAAGGAAAAAAATTGAAATGATTGAGAGTTGGAAAAGAATTATTAATAATTAAAATTTAAAAAAAATGGCAAAAGAAAATTTTAATCGTACCAAACCACATTTAAATATTGGTACAATAGGTCATGTCGATCATGGTAAAACAACACTTACTGCAGCTATAACTAAAGTTCTAGCAGCAAAAGGTGGTGCTGAAGTCAGAGACTTTGACACAATTGACAATGCACCTGAAGAAAAAGAGAGAGGAATAACAATTAACACTTCTCACGTTGAGTATGAAACAGATAATAGACACTATGCGCACGTTGATTGTCCTGGTCACGCAGATTATGTAAAAAATATGGTTACTGGAGCTGCTCAAATGGATGGTGCAATATTAGTATGTGCTGCAACTGACGGACCAATGCCTCAAACAAGAGAGCACATTCTACTTGCGAGACAAGTAGGTGTTCCTGCAATTGTTGTTTTTCTTAACAAAGCTGATATGGTGGATGACGAAGAGTTAATGGAATTAGTAGAAATGGAAGTTAGGGAATTATTGTCTTTTTACGAATATGACGGAGATAACGCTCCAATCATAACTGGATCAGCTTTAGGTGCACTTAATGGAGAAGCAGAATGGACTTCAAAAGTTGAAGAGTTAATGAGTGAAGTTGATAAGTACATTCCTGAGCCAGTGAGAGACAACCAAAAAGATTTTCTAATGCCAATTGAGGATGTTTTTACAATTACTGGTAGAGGAACAGTTGCTACAGGAAGAATTGAAACTGGAGTAGCTAATTCAGGTGATTCTGTTGACATTATTGGTATGGGTGCTGAGAAATTAGCATCAACAGTAACTGGTGTTGAAATGTTTAGAAAAATTCTCGACAGAGGTGAAGCTGGTGATAATGTTGGAATTCTTTTAAGAGGAATTGAAAAAACTGACATTAAAAGAGGTATGGTAATTTGTAAACCCGGTTCTGTAACACCTCACACTAAATTTAAAGCAGAAGTTTATATACTTAAAAAAGAGGAAGGTGGTAGACATACTCCGTTTCACAACAAGTATAGACCTCAATTTTACCTTAGAACAACTGATGTGACTGGTGAAATTATACTTCCTGCTGGAACTGAAATGGTAATGCCTGGAGACAACTTAACAATTTCAGTTGAATTAATTAGCCCAGTAGCAATGAGTGAAGGATTAAGATTTGCAATTAGAGAAGGAGGTAGAACCGTTGGAGCAGGTCAAATTACGTCTATAGAAAAGTAATTAGATACAACTGTTTGTGATAGAAATGTCATACTAAACGGGTGTAGCTCAATTGGTAGAGTAGTGGTCTCCAAAACCATTGGTTGGGAGTTCGAGTCTCTCCACCCGTGCTAATAGTAGATTTATGAGTAAAATGATTTCATATTTAAAAGAAGCTTTTTCTGAACTTCTAAACAAGGTTACCTGGCCAAGCTGGAGCGATCTTCAAAATAGTTCAATTGTTGTAGCCATTGCAACATTAATTATAGCTCTTGTTATTTATCTTTTAGATACTACATTTAGCAACGTATTAGATTTGTATTATAGTTTTTTTGCATAGTAATGAGTACAGAAATAAAACAAAATAATTGGTATGTCCTTAGAGTTATGGGAGGAAAAGAGAGAAAGATTGCTGAGGCAATAGAAAAAGAGATTGAAATTAATGGTATGAGCAAATTTGTTTCTAAAGTCCTTGTTCCAACTGAAAAAGTTTACCAGATCAGAAATGGTAAAAAAGTTAGCAAGGATAGAAATTTCTTTCCAGGTTACGTCTTGATTGAAGCTGATTTAGTAGGAGAAGTTCCTCACACACTAAGAAGAGTACCTGGTGTTTTGGGATTTCTTAGTTCTAAAAAGGGGGGTATACCAGTTCCAATGAGAAAACCAGAAATAAACAGGATTCTTGGTAAAGTTGATGAAATGGCAATTTCGGTTGAAAATGTCAACATACCTTTCGTTGTTGGAGAAGTTGTAAAGGTTATTGATGGTCCTTTTAATAGTTTTGAAGCGGAAATTGAGGCAATTGATGAACAAAGAAAAAAACTTAAGTTAATGGTTAAAATTTTTGGAAGGAAAACACCTTTAGAACTTAATTTTATGCAAGTAGAAAAAATATAATTATGGCAAAAGAAATTTCAGGTTTAATTAAATTACAAATAAGAGGAGGTGCTGCAAATCCTGCACCACCGGTTGGACCAGCATTAGGAGCTAAGGGGGTAAACATTATGGAGTTCTGTAAGCAATTTAATGCAAGAACTCAAGACAAGCCAGGTAAAATAGTACCTGTTGTTATCACTGTTTATACTGATAAATCATTTGAATTTGTTATAAAAACTGCACCTGCAGCATCACAGCTACTTGAAGCAATGAAAAATAAAAAAGGTTCAAGTGAACCAAACAGAAGCAAAATTGGAAGTGTTTCATGGGATCAAGTTAAGCTTATAGCAGAAGATAAGATGAACGATTTAAATGCTTTTAGCATACAATCAGCGATGAAAATGGTTGCTGGTACTGCAAGAAGTATGGGAATTAACGTTAAAGGAAATTTTCCAGAAAAATAATTAGTAATGAAAATAACAAAAAATAGAAAAGAAATTATCGAAAAATTTGATTTTACTAGTGCCCATGATATTCTTTCTGCCAGTAAAATTGTTAAGGATTCATCTAAAGAAAAGTTCGACGCATCAATTGACATTGCTGTAAGACTTGGAGTAGACCCCAAGCAAGCAAATCAGATGGTTCGTGGTGTAGCAACTTTACCTCACGGAACTGGTAAAGCAGTATCAGTTTTAGCAATTGTATCAGATGATAAGAAAGACGAAGCTTCAAAAGCTGGTGCGGACTACGTCGGTTTTGAAGAATATATTGAAAAGATAAAGAAAGGTTGGACAGATGTAGATGTGATAGTGACTATGCCCTCTGCAATGTCTAAATTAGGAGCTTTAGGAAAAGTACTCGGGCCACGTGGCTTGATGCCTAATCCGAAGTCGGGCACTGTTACTAACGAAATAGGAAAAGCTATTACAGATATTAAAAAAGGTAAGATAGATTTTAAAGTTGATAAAAATGGAATAGTACATGCGTCAATTGGAAAAGTTTCTTTTGATGTTGAAAAAATTTCTGAAAATGCTGAGGAGCTCTTGTCAACTATAAAAAAACTCAAGCCTTCTGCATCCAAAGGTACCTACATTAAAAGCATTAGTATTTCAAGTACAATGGGACATGGCGTTTCTGTTGAATCATCAAGTTTTAATCAATAACATGAAAAAAGAAGAAAAAAATAAAATAATCAGTCTAATCGATAGTAAGCTTAAGGAAAATAGAAACTTCTATCTAGCTGATATTTCAGGTCTCAATGCTGAGCAAACTAGCAACCTTAGAAGGTTGTGTTACAAAAGAGAAGTTAGTTTGTCTGTAGTCAAAAATACTTTGCTAAAAAAAGCATTTGAGCTAAATGAAACTGATTTTAGTTCATTAGATAATATCTTAAACGGAAATACGTCAATCATGTTTTCTGAATCTACAAGCTTTCCGGCTAAGGTTATAAAAGAATTTAGAAAGAAAAATGAGAAGCCGATTCTCAAAGCAGCACATATAGACGAAGAATTTTACATTGGAGACGAGCACTTATCTGCTCTTTCCAGTTTAAAGTCCAAAGAAGAGTTAATAGGAGATATAATTACATTACTAGATTCACCGATTAAAAATGTTATAGCATCTTTGAAATCTAGTAATGCTAAAATATCTAATTTATTAAAAAGTATTGAAGACAAAGCTTCTTCAAGTAAAAATGCTTCCACTTAAATAATCAATAATATTAAAAATCAATAATAACTAAAAACAAAAAAAATGGCAGATATAAAAGATTTCGCTGAAAAGTTAGTCAACCTTACAGTAAAAGAGGTAAATGAACTTGCGAACATATTAAAAGAAGAATACGGAATTGAACCTGCAGCGGCAGCTGTAGCTGTTGCAGCAGCACCTGGAGCTTCAGGTGGTGCTGATCAGGCTGAAGAAAAAAGTGAGTTCGATATTATACTAAAAGCAGCTGGTGGTTCAAAGTTGCAAGTTGTTAAAGCAGTTAAAGAACTAACTGGTTTAGGTTTAAAAGAGGCTAAAGAAATAGTAGATAGTGCTCCAAAAGCAGTAAAAGAGGGTGTTAGCAAAGAGGAAGCTGAAGGAGTTAAAAAAGCTTTAGAAGATGCTGGAGCTGAAGTTGAATTAAAATAATTCACAGCTTCATTAAAGCTCAATTATTTTTGAGCCAACTATCAACTTATTCTTTAACCAAAACCTAAAAAATTGAAAAATAATAATTCTAAAGAAAGAACAAACTTTGCTAAAATATCTTCAAAAGTTGATTACCCAGATTTTCTTGACATTCAGCTAAAAAGCTTCGAGTCTTTTTTCAAGATTGGAACAACTTTGGAGGAAAGAAAAGAAGAAGGTTTATATAAGACTTTTCAAGAACTCTTTCCCATAACTGATTCAAGAAATAACTTTGTTCTAGAATTTATTGATTATACTATTGATCCCCCTAGATATAATATAGAGGAATGCATTGATAGAGGACTTACATTTAAAGTTCCTCTTAAAGTAAAATTAAAACTATATTGTACTGATCCTGATCACGAGGATTTTGAGACTATTGTACAAGATGTATATTTCGGTAACATACCAATAATGACTCCAAAGGGGACTTTTTTAATAAATGGCGCTGAAAGGGTTGTTGTGTCACAACTTCATAGATCTCCAGGTGTTTTCTTCGGTCAAAGTTTTCACTCTAACGGAACAAAACTATATTCTGCCAGAGTAATTCCTTTTAAGGGTTCATGGATTGAATTTACTACTGACATTAATAACGTAATGTATGCTTACATTGACAGAAAAAAGAAGTTGCCAGTTACAACCTTGCTTCGTGCTATTGGATACGAAAGTGACAGAGATATTTTAGAAATTTTTGATTTAGCTGATGAGATTAAAGTGACAAAAAGTGGATTAAAAAGGGTAATAGGTAGAAAATTAGCAGCAAGAGTTTTAAAGTCTTGGGTTGATGATTTTGTTGATGAAGACACTGGAGAACTAGTTCCAATTGAAAGAAATGAAGTGATTTTAGATAGAGATATCATTTTGGAAAAAATTCACATAGACGAAATCTTAAATTCTGGTTGTGATTCAATTTTACTTCACAAATCAGGAAAAGACATTTCAGATCACTCTTTGATTCATAACACACTTCAAAAAGATCCATCAAACTCTGAGATAGAAGCAATTCGACATATTTACAGACAACTGAGGTCTGCTGAAGCACCAGATGATGAAACAGCCAGAGGAATAATTGATAAATTGTTTTTTTCTGATCAAAGATATAGTTTAGGACATGTTGGTAGATATAGAATAAATAAGAGGTTAAATCTCAACATTGATTTGGAGAAGCATGTATTGTCAAATGAGGACATAGTTTCAATTATCAAAAATTTAATACATCTTGTCAATTCCAAAGTTGATGTTGATGATATTGATCATTTATCAAATAGAAGAGTAAGAACAGTTGGGGAACAATTGTCTTCACAATTTACTCTTGGACTTAATAGAATGGCAAGAACTATCAGAGAAAGGATGAATGTTAGAGATAATGAAGTGTTTACACCAATTGACTTAATTAACGCCAAAACTTTATCATCTGTAATAAATTCATTTTTTGGAACAAGTCAACTATCTCAGTTCATGGACCAAACTAATCCATTAGCTGAAGTAACTCATAAAAGAAGAGTTTCTGCTCTTGGGCCAGGAGGTCTTTCTAGAGAGAGAGCTGGTTTTGAGGTTAGAGACGTTCACTATACTCATTACGGAAGACTATGTCCAATTGAAACACCTGAGGGACCAAACATTGGATTAATTTCTTCATTATGCGTTTATGCCAAAGTAAACAAGCTTGGATTTATAGAGACTCCATACAGAGAGTTAAAAAATGGTAAAGTTGATATCTCCACTGAACCCAAGTATATTAGTGCTGAAGAAGAAGAAAATAAAATTATAGCTCAGGCAAATGCTCCAATTGATAATGATGGTAATTTTACATCTAATAGAATTAAGTCAAGAAAGGAGTCGGATTACATGGTAACTGAACCTGAAAATGTTGACCTCATGGATGTTGCACCTAATCAAATTGCTTCGATTGCGGCATCTTTAATTCCTTTTCTTGAGCATGATGATGCAAACAGAGCATTGATGGGGTCAAATATGATGAGGCAAGCAGTTCCTCTTTTAAAAACTGAAGCTCCAATAGTAGGTACTGGCCTAGAACCTCATGTAGCTAAGGATTCAAGAACACTAATAAATGCAGATGGTAATGGTGTGGTAACTTATGTAGATGCTAATAGAATAAGTGTAAAATACACAAGAACCAAAGACGAAGAACTTATCAGCTTTGATGACTTAGAAAAAGATTATTACCTGACTAAATTTAAAAAGACAAATCAAAATACATGCGTAAACATTAAACCTATTGTCAAAGTAGGTGATAAAGTAAAAAAAGGTCAAGTTTTATGTGAAGGTTACGCTACTGAAAATGGTGAACTAGCAATTGGAAGAAATTTAAAAGTTGCTTTTATGCCTTGGAAAGGTTATAATTTTGAGGATGCAATTGTTCTTTCTGAAAGAGTGGTAAGAGAAGATCTCTTTACATCATTACACATTGAGGAGCATTCAGTAAGTGTTAGAGAAACAAAAAGAGGTGCTGAAGAACTCACAGCTGACATTCCGAACATAAGCGAAATCGCAACTAAGGATTTAGATAAGAATGGTATGATTAGAGTTGGTACAAAAGTAAAAACAGGTGATATCTTAATTGGTAAAATAACTCCAAAAGGAGAATCAGACCCAACTCCTGAAGAGAAACTTTTGAGAGCTATTTTTGGTGAAAAAGCAGGAGATGTTAAAGACGCTTCTTTAAAAGCTAAGCCATCTCATCAAGGAGTTGTAATCAGCAAGTCTTTGTTCTCAAAATCTATAAAGACCAAAAAAGATAGAGATAATGACAAAGAGAAAGTAAATGAAATTGAAAATAATTTTAATGTAGCAAAAGATAAGCTGAAATCACTTTTAGTTGGTAAGCTATATGGTGTTATCGGAGGTAAGGCAGCTAAAGGAGTGTACAACATATTAGGTGAAGTTGTAGTTGAAAAAAGTGTAAAGTTTTCAAAGAAAATTTTAATGGATGTTAATTACTTGATTGTTGATCCTGACAAATGGACCATTAAAGAAGATAATAACAATTTGGTAAAATTATTGATACAAAATTACGTTAGAAAGTATAATGAATTATATGGTGAATATAGAAGAAATTTATTTTCTGTAACAGTTGGAGATGAATTGCCAAAAGGTGTTTTACAGCTTGCGAAAGTTCAAGTTGCAAAAAAGAGGAAGGTTAAAGTTGGTGACAAATTAGCTGGTAGACATGGAAACAAGGGAATAGTTTCTAGAGTTGTTAGAGACGAAGATATGCCATATTTGGAGGATGGTACTCCTGTTGATATTATTTTGAATCCTCTAGGTGTTCCATCTAGAATGAATCTTGGGCAAATATATGAGACAATTCTTGGGTGGGCAGGACAAAATTTAAATAAGAAATACTTTACTCCTGTATTTGATGGAGCTACGATTGATCAAATAAACGTCGAAACTGATGAAGCAAAGTTACCAAGGCTAGGTCAGACTTTTCTGTATGATGGTGGAACAGGTGAAAAGTTTGAACAACCTGCTACAGTTGGTGTAATCTACATGCTAAAGCTAGGTCATCTCATAGACGATAAAATGCATGCAAGATCGATTGGCCCTTATTCACTTATAACTCAACAACCATTAGGTGGAAAAGCTCAGTTCGGTGGACAGAGACTTGGAGAAATGGAGGTTTGGGCTCTTGAAGGTTATGGAGCCTCAAACATTTTACAAGAAATGTTAACGTTAAAATCTGATGATGTAACAGGCAGGGCAAAAACTTTCGAAAGTATAGTCAAGGGAAAAGAACTTCCATCTGCAAACATACCTGAGTCTTTTAATGTTCTTTTACATGAACTAAATGGACTTGGACTTAAAGTATCATTTGAATAAATATTTATATATGAAAAATACTAAAAATTCTACTCAAAATCTTGATTTCACAACACTCAAGATTAGCTTGTCTTCACCAGAAGATGTTTTAGCAAAATCTAACGGAGAAGTTGTTAAACCAGAAACAATTAACTACAGAACTTACAAGCCAGAAATTGGGGGCCTTTTTTGCGAAAGAGTATTTGGTCCAACTAAAGACTATGAATGTCATTGTGGTAAATACAAGCGAATTAGATATAAAGGAATAATTTGTGACAGATGTGGCGTTGAAGTTACAGAAAAGAAGGTAAGAAGACAAAGAATAGGACATATCAATCTTGTTGTTCCTGTAGCACACATTTGGTACTTTAGGACTTTGCCCAACAAAATAGGTTACTTACTTGGCCTCCCGTCAAAGAAGTTAGATATGATTGTTTATTACGAAAGATATGTTGTTATTCAAACTATTGATGGTATTACTAATGATGAAGGTGAAGAGGTGAAAAAAATGGATTTTTTATCTGAAGAGGAGTATCTTAATATCTTAGACAAATTGCCAGCAGAAAATCAGTATTTGTCTGATGATGACCCTAATAAATTTATTGCAAAAATGGGCGCAGAGGCTATTCATGATCTTTTGGCTGGTTTAGATCTTGATAATTTATCATATGAATTAAGAAATAGAGCAAATACTGAAACATCTCAGCAAAGAAAGGCTGAGGCATTAAAAAGATTACAAGTAGTTGAATCATTTAGAGAAGCCAATAGTCATTCAGACAATCGCCCTGAATGGATGACCATAAAAGTTATACCTGTTATACCACCAGAATTGAGGCCGCTTGTTCCATTAGACGGAGGAAGATTTGCTACATCTGATTTAAATGATCTTTACAGAAGAGTTATTATCAGAAATAACAGACTAAAAAGACTAATGGAGATTAACGCTCCTGATATTATCCTTAGAAACGAGAAAAGAATGTTGCAAGAATCTGTTGATGCACTTTTTGACAACTCTAGAAAGTCATCAGCTGTTAAGGCAGACGGTAATAGAGCACTTAAATCATTATCTGATTCACTTAAAGGCAAACAAGGAAGATTTAGACAAAATTTATTAGGTAAAAGAGTTGACTATTCAGCAAGGTCTGTAATAGTTGTTGGTCCTGAGCTTGAGATGCACGAATGTGGTATTCCAAAAGAAATGGCTGCTGAATTGTATAAGCCTTTCATAATTAGAAAGTTAATTGAGAGAGGAGTAGTTAAGACTGTCAAAACTGCAAAAAAAATTGTTGATTCAAGAGAAGCAGTCGTATGGGACATTTTAGAGAATGTTATGAAAAGTCATCCTGTTTTACTTAATAGAGCTCCAACATTACATAGGCTTGGTATTCAGGCATTTCAGCCTAAAATGATAGAAGGAAAAGCTATCCAGCTTCATCCACTTGTATGTACTGCATTCAACGCAGATTTTGATGGAGATCAGATGGCTGTTCATCTGCCTTTAGGCTCTGCAGCTATACTTGAAGCTCAAATGTTAATGTTAGCTTCACACAATATTCTTAATCCTGCTAATGGTGCTCCAATAACAGTTCCTTCGCAAGATATGGTATTGGGTCTTTACTATATGACTAAAAGTAAAAAATCTACTAAGGATGAAAAAGTTAAAGGTGAAGCTATTACATTTTATTCACCTCAAGAGGTAAGAATCGCTTACAATGAGAAAAAGGTAGATTTGCATGCTATAATTAAATTAAGATTCAATAATGAAATTATTGAAACAACTGTTGGTAGGTCACTCTTTAACGAACTTCTTCCTGAGGGAGCTGAATTTGTTAATGAATTATTAACTAAGAAATCTTTAAGATCAATAATTGGAGATATACTTGACTCTTTTGGAGTAGCTGATACAGTATTCTTTCTTGACAGAATAAAAAAGGCAGGCTTTGAAATGGCCTTCAAAGGAGGATTATCCTTTAATTTAGGAGATGTCATAGTTCCTGAAGAGAAAGATGAACTAATAAGTAAGGCTAATCAGCAAGTAGACGAAATAAAATCTAACTATCAAATGGGTTTTATTACTAACAATGAAAGATACAACCAAGTCATTGATGTTTGGACAAATACTAATGCTAGACTTACAGAGACAGTAATGTCTAAAATTAGTAATGACAAGCAAGGATTTAATTCTATTTACATGATGCTAGATTCTGGAGCGAGAGGTTCAAAAGAACAAATTCGACAACTTTCTGGAATGAGAGGCTTAATGGCAAAGCCCAAAAAGTCAGGAGACCATGGTGAATCTATTATTGAAAACCCAATTGTTACTAATTTCAGTGAAGGTTTATCGATTCTTGAATACTTTATTTCAACTCATGGTGCGAGAAAAGGTCTTGCAGATACAGCTCTAAAAACCGCAGATGCTGGATATTTAACTAGACGATTAGTTGACGTTGCTCAAGATGTAATAATTGTTGAGGAAGATTGTGGAACCTTACGTGGAATTGAAGTCAGTTCATTAAAAAATAATGAAGAAGTTATTGAATCTCTAAAGGATAGAATTATTGGCAGAACTTTACTAAATGATGTACAAGTCAAAGGTGAAGTATTAACCTCAGGTCAAATAGTTGATGACAGAAGTGCAAATTTAATTGAGGATTCTGGATATGACTCAATTGAAGTTAGATCTGCTCTTACATGCCAAACTAAAAGAGGAATATGTTCAAAATGTTATGGAGTTAGCTTAGGTTCTGCAAGATCAGCTCAAATTGGAGAGCCTGTTGGTATTGTTGCTGCACAATCTATTGGTGAACCTGGCACACAATTAACACTCAGAACATTTCATGTTGGTGGTACAGCATCAAGATCTGAGGTAGATGCAAACATAGTTGCAAAGTCAGATTGTTTAGTTCAAATTGACGATTTAAAGACAGTCAATACTAAAGATGAAAATGGTAACAATACTGAAATAGTAATCAGTAGAACATCTGAGCTAAGGTTTTTAGATAAAAAATATGGAAATGTTCTAGCTACTCATATAGTACCATACGGTTCAACAATATATGTAAAAGAAGGAAATGTAAATGTTGGACAAAAGATATGTGAATGGGACCCATACAACGCTCTTATAATTTCAGAGATAAATGGAAAAATATCATATAGTGACATTATTGAAGGAACAACTTACAGACTCGAGTCTGATGAACAGACTGGGTACAAAGAAAAGGTAATAATAGATAGCAGATCTAAAACACTATCTCCAACAATATCGGTTTCAGAAAAGAAAAATAATAGAACTTACAATATTCCTGTTGGAGCACATGTTATTACTTCAGAAGGTGAAAAAATTAAAGCAGGTACTATTATTGCGAAAATGCCGAGATCAGCTAATACCTCAGGCGATATAACTGGAGGGTTACCAAGAGTTACTGAAATGTTTGAAGCAAGAAATCCATCAAATCCTGCAATTGTTTCAGAAATTGATGGAATAGTAAGCTTTGGTAAAATCAAAAGAGGTAATAAGGAGATATTAATTACTTCTAAAAATGATGAGACAAAAAAATATTTAATAAAACTTTCTAGACATATATTAGTACAAGAGAACGATTTTGTCAAAGCAGGTACTCCATTGTGTGATGGAGTTGTGACACCTTCTGACATATTATCAATAAAAGGAGTTACAAATGTTCAAGAATATATTGTAAATGAAATACAAGATGTATATAGGCTTCAAGGTGTTAAAATAAATGATAAACATTTTGAAGTACTTGTTAGACAAATGTTAAGAAAAGTTGAAATTACAGACTCTGGTGATACAATGTTTCTTGAAAAACAACTTGTATCAAAAGAAGATTTTATGGAATATAATGACTCAATTTTTGGTAAAAAATATATTATTGATTCAGGAGATTCTAACAATTTAAAAGTAGGTCAGATTATAGATTCAAGAAAATTAAGAGAAGAAAATTCAAGATTAAAGAGAGATGATTTAAAACTTGTTGAATCAAGAGATGTCGTAACTGCTATATCAAAGCCAGTTCTGCAAGGAATTACTAGAGCTTCTTTACAAACTAGCAGTTGGATTTCAGCTGCTTCTTTTCAGCAAACAACTAAAGTGCTAAATGAAGCTGCAATAAATGCCAAAAGGGATACATTAAAGGGGCTAAAGGAAAATGTCATTGTTGGAAAGAAAATTCCAGCGGGAACAGGCTTGGTCAATGCTGAAGAAGTTTTAGTAGGTTCAAAATTAGAGTTTACGAATGACTTGTCTGAAGAAAAAATTGAATTGTCAAATAAAAATTAAATAAAATTGGAACAAAATTCGAAAAATAAAGATGGCATTAATATTGAGCTAACTGAAGAAATAGCATCTGGAACATATAGTAATTTAGCTGTTATAAATCACTCAAACTCTGAATTTGTTGTTGATTTTATTCAAATCATGCCAGGTATTCCAAAAGCAAAGGTTAGGTCTAGAATATTACTCACACCTCAGCATGCAAAAAGACTAAATTCTGCTTTGAAAGAAAATATTAAAAAATTTGAAGATCAGTTTGGAACCATTCAAGAACTTAATCAAAATTTTAATTTGCCAATTAACTTTGGTGGTCCAACACCACAGGCTTAAATTATTTCAAGGCTACTTTTAGCTCTTCATGAAACCATACTCAAAAGATTTAGGTGGATTAAATGTTTCTTTAATTGTTCGAGCAGAAACCCACCTGTACAAATTCATTGATGAACCTGCTTTATCGTTTGTTCCAGAAGCTCTAGAACCACCAAAGGGTTGTTGACCTACAACTGCTCCAGTAGGTTTGTCATTAATGTAAAAATTACCTGCACTATTTTGTAAAATTCCTGAAGCTTCTTCAATGGCATATCGATCTTTAGAAAAAACAGCGCCAGTTAGTGCATATTTAGAGGTATTATCTACAATTTTTAAAATCTCTGTCCATTTATTATCATCGTAAAGGAAGATTGTTACTAGAGGTCCAAAAATTTCCTCTTTCATTGTTATAAATTCAGCATTGCTAGTTAATACAACAGTAGGATCAATAAAATAACCTTTTGATTTTTCATATTTTCCACCAAAAATAATTTCAGTGTCTTTTGAATTTTTAGAAATTTCAATGTATTCTATTATTTTGTTGAATGATTGCTCAGAAATTACTGCATTCATAAAATTTTGAGTGTCTCTTGGTGAACCAATTTTAATTTTTTTCAAGTCATTAACTAAGATTTCTTTTAGTTTTTTCCACTTACTTTTGGGAACATAAACTCTAGAAGAGGCGGAACACTTTTGTCCTTGAAATTCAAAAGAGCCTCTAATTATTGCTGTATTTAATTCTTTAATCTCACAAGATTTGTGGGCAACTATAAAATCTTTACCACCCGTTTCACCAACTATTCTAGGATAGCTAATATAATTGTCAATATTTTTACCAATCATTTCCCAAAACTTGTTAAATACATTAGTTGAACCAGTAAAGTGAAGACCAGCAAAAAACTTATTTTTAAAAATAACATCACCTGCAGAAGATCCGTCAACAGTAATCATATTAATAACACCATCAGGTAAGCCAGCTTCTTTGAAAAGGTCCATAATCACTTTAGCTGAGTAAATTTGTGTTCTTGCAGGTTTCCAAACGATTACATTACCCATTAGTGCAGGTGCTGCACAAAGATTAGCACAAATTGAGGTAAAATTAAATGGTGTTAATGCAAAGATAAATCCTTCTAGAGGTCTGTACTCCATTCTATTCCATATTCCATTATCTGAAACTGGTTGATTTTCATAAATCTCTGTCATGAATTTGACATTAAATTTTAGAAAGTCAATTAGTTCACATGCTGCATCTATCTCAGCTTGATGTACGTTTTTACTTTGACCAATCATAGTAGCAGCATTTAGTTTGTCTCGGAATGGACCTACTAATAAATCTGCTGCTTTGAGAAATATACTAGCTCTGTCTTGCCATTTCATACGAGACCATTTAACTTTTGCCTGCAATGCTGCTTCTATAGCATCTTCAACATGCTTTTGATTTCCTAAATAGTAATGACCTACACAATGATTAATGTCATGTGGCGGATAAATATTAATTTTTTCTTGAGTTGTTACTTCATTACCACCAATAATCATAGGTATATCGATTTTTTTCTTGTACATTTCATCGTATTCATAAAGAAGTGATTTTAATTCTTCACTATCTTTCTTATACTCTTTGACGTTTTCATTAATAGGAGTTGGTACTTTAAATATTGCTTTACTCATTTTATAATAAATTTTTTGATGATATTTTTTTATAGCCAACAAGTCTAGTATGTCTACTTTCTGGCTTTTTAAAATATACGTAAATATAATAATCATTTGTTGTTTGATAATGACTTCCTTCAAATATGTTTGAGCTTGATGTATTCGAATAATTATCTAGTAGTAAATATTGATAATTATAGTATCCTTGCTTAATTTTAATTGTCTTTGTGTACGATTTGCTAACTTGATCATAATCAAGCTTGAAATTTTCATTTATGTTCCAATTTGTAAAATTTCCAATCAAATAAACAGATCCGTAACTAATTTTTTCACTATAATTTAATTTGAATTTAACATTTACGTATTCTGACTCTATGTTGCTATTCCAACACGTTTCACAATCAATATAGAAATTCCCATTTATATCAGGATAAATTAAATAATTTTCAAGTTGCCTAGGCCAATCTTCTCTTATGACAAAAGTTGTGATGCTATCAACTATTATATTATCTATCCTATCTGAGAGATATCTAGTTGAGGATGAGTTAAAATATCTAAATTGGTTACCTCCCCAGAAATTGCTTTCATCTTCATAATCATAAATCAAAGTTCTATCTTTAATAAATAATGGTTTTAAATTTTCTATCTTTTCAATGTTGCTATTATTTTTTTTTATTACTAGCTTAATTTCTGAAAAAGGATCAGAAACTTTTAGATTCATTAAATCAATCTCAACATTTATTTTTTGCTTGGTATTTCTGTGTTCTATTAACTTAACTTTGCTGACATTTCCTTTTAAATTGACTTTATTTTCAGCGACATAGAATTTTTTTTCTAGAAGAATTTTGTTGTCATCTTCTATTTGAATTATATAATTTCCAGATTTTGTAATTTCTATTTCTTTGTTAGGAATTTTTAAAAAATAGTTTCTGTATTTTATTTTAGTATTGAAAGAATTTTCATAATCGTAAATTTCGTTAATACTAAATCCTTTTAAATATTCAGTTTCGTTTAGGTCAGTTCTTTTCCATTCACTATCACAATGAATTATTCTGTAATACATCTTTCTGTATTTGTCATTAAAATCATCAAAACTTAATTTTAAACTATCTTCTAATCCTAGAAAAATTATAGGATCACTTAATTGATCATTGAATTTATGAATTCGAACAGTATTAATATTTTTATCATATGTTTTGTCTTCAAAAATTTTAGTTTCATTAACATCATTATCTATTGTTTTTAATAAAATATCATCTTTTTTTTTTGTCAAAGAGCAAGAAAAAAGTGTTGTTAATATTATAATTTTTATGCCTAGTTTCATATTGTTATTAAGAATTAATCTAAATAAAGATTGATTAAAAAATATTTAAAAAAAATTAAAAATTATTCATTGCAATATTACTAAATTTGAACATTGAATTTGACGAAGTAATGTCCAAAAACATTATATTAAAAAAAGGCTTAAATATTAAGTTGGAAGGAAAGGCTGATAAAGTTTATGATACAACCAAACCCCCAAAATTATATGCTATTAAGCCAACTGACTTTCATAATCTCACTCCAAAGTTAACTGTTAAAGAATCTGAAAGTGTTTTAGCCGGAGATTGTATTTTTTTTGATAAATATAATGAAAGTGTTAAAATTTGTTCGCCTGTTAGTGGTTCAGTCAAAGCTATTGTTAGAGGAGAAAAAAGAAAAATTTTACAAATAGTTATCGATACTGACTCAGAAATTAAGTACAAGAATTTTAATGTCAATAAATCCGAAAGTAGGGACGACATTATAGCATTATTATTGGATTCTGGACTTTGGCCTTTTTTAAGACAAAAACCATATGATACGATAGCTAACCCCAAAGATAATCCTAAAGCTATTTTTATTTCTTCATTTTCATCATCTCCATTGGCAACAGACAATGACTTTGCACTATATGGTCTAGACGAACTCTTTCAACTTGGTCTTGATAAAATAACCAAACTGACAACTGGAACAACTCATCTTAATGTTGACGGAAATACTATTCCTTCAAAAGTCTTTACAAATTCAAAAGGAGTACAGATAAATAAAATTTCTGGCCCACACCCTAGTGGAAATGTTGGTATTCAAATACACCACATAGATCCAATAAACAAAGGTGATGTAGTGTGGTACCTAAGTCCACAAGATGTGATTTCTATAGGTAGATTATTTCATGAAGGTAAATCTGATTTTTCAAGAATTGTATCGCTTTCAGGTTCTATGGTTTCAAAGCCTAGGTATTACAGAATGGTTGCAGGTGCATGTATATTTTCGCTTTTAGAAAATAATGTACATGAAGGAGAAAAAAGAATAATTTCAGGTGATGTGCTTACTGGAAAAAAAATTAGTGAAGAGGGATATCTTGGATTTTATGATTCTCAATTATGTGTAATACCAGAAGGGAATAAATCAGAGTTTTTAGGTTGGCTACTTCCCGGATTTCATAAATTTTCTATGTCAAAAACATTCTTTTCTTGGCTGGTACCAAACAAAAGATTTAATTTGAATACCAATAACAATGGTGAAGAGAGAGCATTTGTAGTAACTGGTCAATATGAAAAGGTTCTTCCGATGAACATTTTTCCAATGCAACTTATTAAATCCATTATGATGGAAGATATTGAAATGATGGAGGGATTAGGTATATATGAGGTTTCAACAGAAGATTTTGCTTTGTGTGAATTTGTTTGTACTTCTAAAATGGATGTTCAAAATATAATTAGAAAGGGTTTAGATTTAATGTCAAAAGAAAATAGTTAAATGAAAGTTTTTAGAAATTTATTAGATGTAATAAAACCGAACTTTGAAAAGGGAGGTAAACTTGAAAAATTATATCCAGCATATGATGCATTCGAAACTTTTCTATTTGTCCCTGATCATACCACAAAGGAAGGAACTCATATTAAAGATGCAATTGATTTAAAGCGCACAATGTTCATGGTCATTGTGGCACTCATTCCTTGTGTTTTATTTGGTATGTGGAATGTTGGTTATCAGTACTCAATCGCAAGTGGAGAAAGTATGACTTTTATACAGCAATTTAACTTTGGATTTTGGAAATTTTTACCATTAATAATAGTTTCCTATGCAGTTGGTTTAGCAGTAGAATTTGCTTTTGCAGTACTAAGAGGGCATCAAGTGAATGAGGGTTATCTAGTCACCGGAATGTTAATCCCCTTAACTATGCCAATCGACGTTCCTTTGTGGATGCTTGCGATTTCAGTAATTTTTGCTGTAGTTATTGGTAAGGAAGTCTTCGGTGGTACTGGAATGAATATTTTAAATCCTGCTTTAACAGCGAGAGCTTTTTTGTTTTTTGCATATCCATCTTGGATGTCAGGAGACAAAGTATGGGTTCAGAATGCTTCAGTAGATGGATACTCCGGAGCAACAATATTGGGAGACTTAGCTTCTTCTATGAATTGGCAAAGTCTTTCAGGACAGTGGAGTATGAGTGATATGTTTTTTGGAACTATTCCTGGATCCGTTGGAGAAACATCAATGGTAGCTATTATTCTTGGGGCACTAATTTTACTTTTTACTGGAGTAGGAAGTTGGAGAATAATTCTTTCAACTTTTATAGGAGGTTATTTTATGGCATATCTTTTTAATTTGTGGGGCTACAATGAATTGATGTCAACCCCTGCACATATTCATCTAATGATTGGAAGTTTTGCTTTTGGTGCAGTTTTTATGGCCACTGATCCTGTAACTGCGAGTCAAACTAACACAGGAAAATATATATATGGATTTTTAATTGGTGTTTTTGCAATTTTAATAAGAACTTTTAATCCTGCTTACCCAGAAGGAATGATGCTTGCAATATTATTAATGAATATCTTTGCTCCGCTTATTGATCATTATATAGTACAAGCTAATGTAAATAAAAGACTAAAGAGAGTAACTTTATAATGGATTTAAATAAAAACACTTATGTCTTCTTTTTTTCTACTGCAATGGTCTTGGTTGTTGCTGCTTTATTATCTTTTACATCTATAAAATTAAAGCCTCTTCAGCAGAAAAATATCGCTCTTGAAAACAAACAAAACATACTGAGTTCAGTTGGAATTTATGTTTCAAGAGAAGAGGCTGATTTAAATTATGATAAATATATTACCGACTCATTTGTTTTAGATTCTGATGGGCAAAAAACAGATATTGATATTTCATCAATTCAACTTAATAAGGAAACAAAAAAACCAAAAAAAGAACAGAATATGCCCCTATTTATTTCAAATATTAACGGCAGCGAAAAATATATTATTCCGTTAAGAGGAACTGGACTTTGGGGACCAATTTGGGGATATATCTCGTTAGATAACGATATGAATACTGTATATGGAGCAGTTTTTGATCATAAAGCAGAAACTCCTGGACTGGGGGCTGAAATTAATAGAGATTTTTTTGAAAAGCCATTTAATGGAAAGAGAATATTTGACATTGAAGGAGATTTCGTTTCAATTGCTGTTGTTAAAGGTGGTGCAAAAGAAAATGATTATCATGGAGTTGATGGTATCTCAGGAGGAACCATAACATCTGATGGGGTAACTGCAATGTTAAAAGAAAGATTGGATAAATATCTTCCATATTTTGAAAACAAGATGAAAGAAAATGAAGTTAATGACATTATGAATTTTATTGAGGAAGACATCAACTTAAATGATACGATTAACAAACTAAATTAAATGAGTCAAAAAAAAGAAGCTTTATTTTCAAAAAAAAATAAGAAATTAATTACCGATCCTCTCGATGATAATAATCCTATAACAGTACAGGTTTTAGGTATTTGTTCTGCATTGGCAATAACAGTTCAGCTAAAGCCAGCAGTTGTAATGTCATTTTCAGTTCTTTTTGTTTTATCAGTTGCCAACGTTGTTGTATCATTATTGAGAAAGTTTATTCCTTCCAGAATTAGAATTATTGTTTTTTTAGTTGTTATTGCTACTTTAGTAATTTTAGTTGATGAGGTTTTAAAGGCCTACATTTTTGACGTAAGCAAAGAGCTTTCAGTTTTTGTTGGCTTAATAATCACTAACTGTATAATAATGGGAAGACTTGAAGCATTTGCTTTGGGAAATACTCCTTGGAAATCATTCTTAGATGGAATTGGTAACTCTTTCGGCTATGCTTGGATTCTAATAGCAGTTGCTTTTTTCAGAGAGTTGTTAGGATCAGGTACTCTTTACGGATATCCAGTCTTAGAAAAGTTAGGAATTTACAATTTTGGATATGAAAATAATGGGATGATGATACTTCCTCCCATGGCATTAGTTACTGTTGGATTAATAATTTGGGTCCAGAGAATAAGAAATAAAAAATTAATAGAACCTAAATAATATAAAAGTGCAAGAGCTAGTAAATATATTTATAAAGTCTATTTTCATAGACAACATGGTTTTTGCATATTTTCTCGGAATGTGCTCTTACTTAGGGGTGTCAAAAACTGTTAGCACATCTGTTGGGATGGGATTTGCTGTTATTTTTGTATTAGGTATTACAGTTCCAATTAATTATCTTTTAGAAAACTATGTTTTAAGAGAAGGTGCACTCTCTCTATTACTTGGTGACTCATTCAAAGATATTGATTTAAGTTTTTTATCGTTCATTATGTTTATTGCTGTCATTGCGTCTATGGTTCAACTTGTTGAAATGATAATTGAAAAGTTTTCTCCAGCTCTTTATGGATCGCTCGGAATCTTCTTGCCGCTTATTGCTGTAAATTGTGCAATTCTTGGAGCTTCATTGTTTATGCAAGAGAAAGATTTCTCAAATATTACAGAAGCTACAGTATATGGTTTGGGTTCAGGAGTTGGATGGTTCTTGGCGATAGTTGCGATTGCAGCTATTAGGGAGAAGATTAGGTATTCAAACATACCGCCAGCACTTAGAGGATTGGGAATAACGTATATCATAACTGGCTTGATGGGAATAGCTTTTATGAGTTTTATGGGTATTAAATTATAATTATGGGTGGATTAACAGTTCTAAGTAGTATTCTAGTTTTTTTAGTAGTTATTTTAAGTTTAGTTGGGATTTTAATTTTTACTAAGTCTAAGCTAGCACCTGCTGGAAAGATAAAAATAAAAATAAATGGAGAAAAAGAAATTGAGGTAGATGGTGGTGGCACACTTTTAACCACGCTTAGCGATGTTGGAGTTTTCTTACCCTCAGCCTGTGGAGGCGGTGGTACATGTATTCAATGTACTTGTCAAGTCAATAGCGGGGGAGGGAGTATTTTACCTACTGAAAAGCCTCACTTTTCTCGAAAAGAAATAGCTAACAACTGGAGGTTAGGGTGTCAAGTTAAGGTCAAGGAAAATATGGATATTTCTGTACCTGAGGAAGTTTTTGGAGTGAAAAAATGGGAAGCAACAGTAGTGTCTAACTATAATGTAGCTTCATTTATAAAAGAGTTTATTGTTGAAGTTCCAGAGGATATGCCATACAAAGCTGGAGGATATATTCAAATTGATATCCCTGATTGTGAAGTTAATTATGAAGATATTGATATAACAGCTCATCCAGATGAACATCCAGATGATGCTAATAAATTTCAGTTAGAGTGGGATAAATTTAAATTATGGCCTTTAAAAATGGTCAATGATGATGAAGTTACAAGAGCTTATTCAATGGCTTCATATCCTGCAGAGGGAAGAAGGATTATGCTAAACGTTCGTGTAGCAACACCTCCTTGGGATCCCTCTAAGAATGATTATGCTGATTTAAATCCTGGTGTTGCATCAACCTATATCTTTAGTAAAAAGCCAGGTGATAAAGTTACTATTTCAGGTCCCTATGGTGAGTTTTTTATAAATGAGTCTGATGCTGAAATGTTATACATCGGAGGTGGAGCAGGAATGGCTCCCATGAGGTCTCATTTGTATGAACTTTTCAAGACTATAAAAACAGGAAGAAAAGTAACTTTTTGGTATGGGGGGCGTTCAAAAAGAGAATTATTTTATTTAGAGCATTTTCTGTCTCTGGAAAGAGTATACCATAATTTTAAATTTCATGTTGTTTTATCAGAGCCATTGGAAGAAGACAATTGGAAAGTTAAAAAAACAATTAATGATGAGGGAGATGGCTTTTTAGGTTTTGTACATCAGGCAGTAATAGATCAATATCTAGTACATCATGAAGCTCCTGAAGATATAGAACTATACTTCTGTGGTCCTCCACTAATGAACCAAGCTGTCTTGAAGATGGCTGAAGATTGGGGTATTCCTGATGAAAATGTTCGTTTCGATGACTTCGGAGGCTAGAATTTATGAAACTACATATTTTCTTACTAACATTACTGATTATAATCTCTTGCACTCAAAGAAAGTCTTTGTTCCAAAAAAGTTACTCTGGTCAAACTCAAGGTACATTTTTTAATATTAAATATTTCTGTCCTGAAAACAGAGATTTTTCTAATGCAATAGATAGCATATTTAAAGTAATTGATTTTTCTGTATCATTATACAATCAAAAATCAAATCTGATAAAGCTTAATCAAAAAAAAAGAATTTCATATGATCCAATTATTGATACTCTTACAAAGCAATCAATAAGAGTAAATAAGATGACAAGTGAAAATTTTTCGTGTGCACTTTTTCCAGTAATTAATTATTTTGGATTTTATAGCAAAAAAAGACCAGCATCTATCGACACTTTCAGCATTATCAGCTTAATATCAAACTCTAACATGAGTAATATTAAAATTGACAAGGATTATATCATTTTAGATTCATCCACATCTCTTGATTTTAATGCTATAGCGCAAGGTTACACCTGTGACTTAGTAGCAGAATATTTTAATCAAGAGGAGATAAAGAATTATATGATAGAAGTTGGAGGTGAGGTTAGAACCTCAGGAACAAATTATTCAAAAAAAAAGAAATGGAGAATCGGAGTTGAAAATCCAGATGAAACACTTACATCAAACTTTAATACAGTACTTGAACTGAGTGACATGTCATTGGCAACATCAGGAAGTTATAGAAATTATTACTTAGATAATAATAATTTGATATCACATATCATTGACCCTAGTACGGGTTTTCCTTCAAAAACAAAAGTTATTAGCTCTACTGTATTGCATAAAAAGTGTTCACTAGCTGATGCGATTGCAACATCTTTTATGTGTATGGATATCAAGGAGATAAAAGATTTTTTGAAAACTTATCCTCAAATTCAGGCTATTGTTATTTATGAGGATGAATTTGATAATATTTCTACATTTAGAACATCTCGCATAAATAAAATAACAACTAATTAAGAATTGTTACATTGTTCATCGGGCAAAGCACCACACAAACCACATGCTTCACCGTCTTTGTTCAACATCGGATTATTACTGGCACAAGTACCGCTGAATTTCCCATTTTTTTTGAAAAGAATTTTTACTGAAATACCAGTTACTGCAATTAGAAGAAAAAAAATAGTAATAATAAATAACTCCATTTACTTAATAACTGAAAATCTTTTTAGTGTATTTCCATTTGATTTGACGAAATAAATTCCACTTTCAAGGAAATTAATATCAGTTTTTCCGGACTCAATTATAGCTACTTTTTTTCCCATACTATCAAAAATTTCATAATTTGTAACATTGTCAAAATCATCAATCACAATAAAGTTATTTGCTGGATTAGGGTATAAATTGATAGACTTTTTGATTAGATTGGTACTTGTAGAGCTTGAAATCGCTTCAATAATTATGTTATCTAAATATAAGTTGTTTCCACCACCACAAATAACATTTATAGCTAGCATAACGTCAGGGTTACCATTATACGCACTCAAATCAACTGAATCAGTTCTCCAGTGCTGTAACGATGACGTGTTGTTTGATGGGTAATAGTTTGTAGTTCCTCCAATTGTAAGAGGGTTGAAGTTTCCTGAACTACTAATTGTACCATATGTTGCAGTTGAACTACCTGACATCTGACTGACAGTATTCCAAGTGAGACCACAATCTGTTGAAGCAATAATTTGAATAACATCTCCATCCCATGAATTTTTAAGTGCATGAGCTAAATCATACTTTATTTGATAATTTCCTGCGTCAGAAAAATCAAGTTTTTCCCAAATTAATTTTGCACTTTGACCAGCTGAAAAAGAATTTAGTCTAAATCTGTAGGAATTAACTGAATTACCATATCCTCCAACAGGTTGACCTTGAGTATAGGTATCATCAATAATTCCTACCCAATTGTCTTGAGGATTTTCTAAAATTGCATTGTTCGGAGCAGGTGTTGCTAATGCAAAACCTTCAAAACCTTCTGAATGATTTGTAGCAAATGCCGTGGGTGATAAGGTGTTAAATGAACCACTTGAGGCAACATTATTGCTAGGAACATTATCAATAAAAGATGTGTTAGCGATAGTAGTAACTGCGTATGAGATATTATTTGTTCCAGAAGGAACAGTTATAGAATTAAAGCTTATTGTTGTAGTACTTCCAGGTTGTAAAGAACTATAAACATTTTGTGTTACTGGTGCATTATTATTTAGTGTATAACTCACCGCAAAAGTGTCAACGGGAACAGAAGTATTATTTGTAACTGTTATTTCAGGAGTTAAATTATTGTCACAATAAGAGGAAGGTATACTCATATTAGAGCTTGCTACTAGATCAACAAGATTTATTCCCGGTGGAACAACTAAATTCATATAAGCCATATTTCCTGTTACTACATTTTGTTGAGTTTCAGTTAAAAATACTGCAACTTCAAGGTTAAACAAATCAAACGCTACTCCATTCAAATCGTTTGGTATGGTGTATGTGTATGTATTTGTGAAGAATGAACCAGTGCTAGTATTTGTTATATCATCACCCCACTGTCCAGTAAGCATGTGTCTGAGCATATGTTGATGATTATAATTACCATTTGGAAGTATCGCAGTCGGGTTGTATGATGCTCCAGTTTGAGGTCCTTCAACATTATTTTGAATCAGAGCTACATTTAATTTGTTTGTATTTACTGGGCTTGAACCAGTGTAGTATGCTTCAACAGTTACAGATAATTGCCTTGTACTTATATCAAGATTGGCCTGAGCAGCAACATTAACATAGGAAGGTTCGTTTAGTATTTGAGATGAAGCAGACTGCCAATTACCCCTACTCATTGCAGTACCACCGTTTTGACCAAGTCCAGCAAAAACACGTCTATTTACGGTACCAGCTGGGTAACCGCTTAAGTTTGATTGAGCAGCAATTGCACTTCCAAACATTGTATTAAAATCAGTTCCTGGACCTTGCGGAGACGCATAACCTCCAGTGTGTATATTTATTAACACTACGTCTGTTGGATTATTATTGTAAATATCATTTGCTATTCTATGTCCGTCAGGACAATAAGTACAGGAGATTCCAGTAAACTCCTCTAAAACAACATTTTTATTTTCTGGTGTCGTACTAACAAATGTTTGGGAATAGGAAGCAATGGTTGTAAAAATTAGTGAAAGAGTAAATATTTTTTTCATAGCATAAGTGTTATCTACCAAAAGTACAAATAATATAATAGATTTGTTCAAAAAAACATGTCTGTTCACAAAATTGAAAAACTCATCAAAATTATGGATGAATTGAGAGAAAAATGTCCATGGGACAAAAAACAAACAATTCAATCTTTAAGACACTTGACCATTGAGGAAGTTTATGAGTTATCTGAATCCATACAAAATCAAAATTATGATGAAATTAAAAAAGAATTAGGTGATTTACTTTTACATATAGTTTTTTACTGTAAAATCGCATCAGAAAATAATAAGTTTAGTTTTGATGATGTTATTGTAGATATTTGTAAAAAACTAGTTGACAGGCACCCTCATATTTACGGTGATTTAAGTGTAATTTCTGAAGATGATGTGAAGTCAAACTGGGAAAAAATTAAGCTAAAAGAGGGTAGAGAGTCAATTCTCTCTGGTGTACCCAAATCACTTCCAACATTAATCAAGAGTTACAGAATTCAAGAAAAAGTTAGTGGAATAGGATTTGAATGGAAACTTAAAAAGGATGTAATATCAAAAATTAAAGAGGAAATAAATGAGCTTGAAGTTGAAATTAATAACGATACCAATAATATTGAAGACGAATTTGGAGATTTACTGTTTTCTTTGGTAAGTTATTCAAGATTTTTAAAAATAAATCCAGATGATGCTTTAAACAAAACCAATCAAAAATTCATAAATAGATTTAAAAAAATGGAAAATATTATCCAAAATGATGCAAAAAAAATAGATGATTTAGATCTTAAGGAGTTAAATTACTATTGGTTAGTTGCAAAAAAATCTTCTTAAATTAACTTGACGCATAGGTTTTGCATAAACTTTTTATGCAAAAAGTATAATTAATTATACAATATATTATACAAAAGTATTATATTAGCCCCTTTAATCAAAAATATTATAATATGTTATTACTAGACGCAGTAAGACTAAGTCCAACAGATTATGTTGCATTTACGTTCTTTATTGGCTTTATGGCCATGTTCGCAGCTACTGTATTTTTCTTTGCAGAAATGAGATCAGTTGATAAAAAGTGGAGAATGTCTCTTCTTGTATCAGCTCTTATTACAGGTATTGCTGCTGTTCATTATTACTACATGAGGGATTACTATCTAGCATTTGGTGAAAACCCAACATTCTACAGATATGTTGACTGGATTTTAACAGTACCTCTAATGTGTGTTGAATTTTATTTATTAACTAGAATGGCTGGAGCTACAAAAAGCTTAATGTGGAAGCTAATTATTGCATCAACATGGATGCTAATTGCGGGTTACATTGGTGAGTCATTCAATCCAGAAGGTGGAAGTACTTCTCACTCTGTTACATGGGGTGTTATTTCAACTTTAGGTTACTTATACGTTCTTTATACTGCATGGTATGGAGAAGTTGCTCAGCTTGCTGAGAAGAGTAACGACGAAGTTGTTAAGAGAGGTGTTAGAACATTAGCTTGGTTTGTATTAGTTGGATGGGCGATCTATCCGATAGGATACATGTGTATGCCAGGTGGATGGTTAAGTGGAATTATGAATCCTTCGGATGTTGACCTATGGTACAACATTGCTGATGTAATTAATAAAGTAGGATTTGGACTTGTAGTATACAATATTGCAGTAACTTCAAAATCTGAATAATTGTCCATAATATCAGTATATAAAAGCAGGTTAGAAATAACCTGCTTTTTTTTTAAACAATGAACAAGTTTACTTTTGTATTAATAGTAGTAGTATATTTTTTATCACTAATTTACCAATCCTTTGGTCATCTTTCAATTGATAATCAATTAGTTTTTTGTATTGCTCTAGTATCTTTATTTGGTATTCCACATGGCTCCATAGATCATGTATTATATGTAAGCAAGATGAAATCAAGTAAATTGTTTTTCTATTCTTTCTATTTTGGATTGATTTTTTTATATGTTTTACTTTGGCTTTATTTTCCTGTTATTTCGTTTATTTTCTTTCTGCTTCTTTCAGCTTATCATTTTGGGGAATCTCAATTTCATTTTGTATCCTTTGATATATCTTTTTTAAAAAATATTTTCTATTTCTTCTATGGAATATTCGTAATATCCACTTTAATTTATTTTAATATTCCAGAGCTTAAGACATTAAGTCAATTTAACCAGGATACAATAATTTTAGATAAAATATTTGATGAAAATATAATTTCATATGCATACTATGTATCACTTTTTGTAATTATTATATTCAAATTATCTTTGATGTACTTTAAAAAATTTTCTGTAAGTGGATTGTTTAATGAAATATTTACTTTGTTTTTAATTAATATTATTTCATTTATTTTTCCATTTGTTATTTCCTTTACTCTTTATTTTGTTTTGCTTCATTCAATACCTGTAATGTTCCAGGAATTTAAGTTTTTAAAAGAAGATAATTCGAATTTTAAATATAGAAACTTCATTTTGTTATTATTACCATATACTCTTGTAAGTTTGTTTTTTACGTTTATAATTTTTTATTGTTCCTACATCCAATTAATTAATATTTCTATCCCTTATTTATCAATGATTATTATTTCTGTTATTACATTACCACATGCTGTAGTAATGAACCTTTTTTATAACAAATAATCTATATATATTTGCATATTTTTCTCTAAAAAAAACTATGCAAAAAGAAGTATTTTTTTCAATCAATAATATAAATTCTGTTCCAGATAATATCCTCGGTGTTTATTTTTTATATAGTAATAGTAATGAAATTTTATACATAGGTAAAAGTATTAATGTTAAGAAGAGACTTAAACAACATATATCTTCTGGAAGAATATACATGAGATTACAAATTCAAAAAATTGGATATATTAAAATGCATTCTGAATTTGAGAGTTTGATGTTTGAATCTCAACTAGTAAAGAAGTTTAGACCCATATATAACAGACGTTTGAGGAAATTAAAGAATTCAATTTTTTTATCCTATAGTTGCTCCAAAAATTCATATAGTCAATTCAATTTCTTACAAAAGAATGATAACTCAAATTCAATTTCATTTACATCTAAACACAAAGCAAAAAAATTTTTGCAAAGAATTGGAGCAGAATTTAAGCTATGTGATGTTGTTAATGGTATTGAAAAATCAAATAGCTATTGTTTTAATTACCATCTTAAAAAATGCAAAGGAGCATGTGTTAATTTAGAGAATATCATGATTTATAATGATAGATTTAATAGTTGCTTAAAAAAGTATTTCTACACGGGTAAGAGAAACTACATTATTTCTTTCAATGATTCATTTAAAAACAAATCATATGCTATAGTAAATGATTGTCAAGTGAAAGAGTTTGGAGTTAGTAATATCAAAAGCTACTCTGTTGACTATCCCTCAAGAGATGAAATTAGGATAATTAATTTGTTTAAAGGAAAATACAAATTTAAAATTGCTGATGTTTGAAACTAATTATAATTCGGTCTTAGAAAAAATTGAAAAATTTGAAATACGTGATTATGCAAAAACAAGAAATTTTCATAATGGACATGTTTCAATGTTATCACCTTATATATCTAGGGGGCTAATAACAGTTTCTTTTTTAATTGACTTTTTTTCACATAAGGGATTAAGATATAACCAAATTTATAAATTTCTTCAAGAGCTAGCTTGGAGAGAATACTTCCAAAACAATTGGTTTTTAAAAAAAGAGGACATAAACCTTGACAAAAATCAAGTTTCCGAAAATTATAATGAAATACCTTTAGCAATTGTCAATCATTCAACTGGCATATATGCTCTTGACCAAGCAATTAAGAATCTTTACGAATTTGGATATATGCATAATCACATGAGAATGTATGTTTCATCAATAGTATGTAATATTTCTGGATGTCACTGGTTAGATGCATCAAAATGGATGTATTACCACTTGTTTGATGCTGACTGGGGAAGTAATTCTCAGAACTGGCAGTGGATTAGTGGAACATCCAGATCTAAAAAATACTTTGCAAATCAAGACAATATAAATAAATATTTTGGCACATCTCAAAGAAACACATTTTTAGATACTAGCTATGATCACATCACTGAAGTTGACGAGCCAAATCAATTAAAAGAAAAATCTAAAATTGAATTAAAGACAAACTTAGATCATATAAAGTCTGATTCATTTTCTTTAAATCAAAATCTAGATACAGTGATTTATAATTTTTATAATCTTGATGTAAATTGGAGACAAGAAAAAGATTATAATCGGATATTATTAATTGATACTGATTTTTTTTCAAAATATCCTATATCTCATGAATCTTTAAAATTTTTTATAAATCTCTCAAAAAACATTAATGGATTAAAAATCTTTGTTGGTACATTTGAAGAAATGATATTTAAGCATAAACCCAATAGATTATTTTACAAAGAGCATCCAACTAATCTACAATATACTGGAATTGAGGATAAAAGAGAGTCATACTTTTCTAAAGAAAGTCTTTATCCATCATTTTTTAAGTTTTGGAACGCCAACCAAAAAAATATTAAAAAATTATTTCGTGAAAGTTGAGATCGATAATATAAGAAGTATAGAAAAAATTAAAAGGTTAAATCTAATTAACTCAGTAGTTGGTATTAAGCCTGTTGTGCTAGTTGGAACCACTGGACAGAATCAAATTAATAATCTTGCAATATTTAGTTCATTAGTTCACATGGGCAGTAATCCACCACTTTTAGCATTAAACTTTAGACCGATAAATAACACTAAAAGACATACTTATCAAAACATTATTCAAAACAAATTTTTTTCTATAAATCACATAAATGAGGATATGATTGATAACGCTCACTTAACATCTTTAAAGTTTCCAAAAGAAATATCAGAATTTGAGAATTGTAACATTGAAATGGAAAATTTGAGTGGAGTCCCTTTTGCGAAGCAGAGCCCTTTAAAAATGTTAATGAAGTTTAAAGAAGAAATAATTGTCAAAAGCAATAATTGTAGAATTATTATTTCTGAAATAAAAAAAATAATAATCAATGACACTTATTTAGAAGATAATTTTGAAATCAATTATAATAAGTGCAAATCTGTATCTGTTGGAAGCTTAAATACTTATTACTCTACGCAAAAGATAAAAAGTGTTCCATATATGAACTATGAACAATTTATAAAAAATGAAAAATAAAGAATCTAAGATTTGCATTATATGTCAAAGACCTTTTACTTGGCGAAAGAAGTGGGAAAGAGATTGGTTAAATGTAAAATATTGTAGTAAAAAATGTAGAATGAATAAAAAATTTATAACATGATAAAATTATCAAACTATGTTGGTAAAACACCTCTAATTCCACTATCAATTGGTAAATATACAGTTTGGGGTAAAGCAGAACTTATGAACCCTGGAGGTAGTGTCAAAGACAGAATGGCAAGCTTCATATTAAACGATGCAGAAGAAAAAAATATTATCAAGAAAGGAGATACTCTTTGTGAGGCAACATCTGGAAATACGGGAATTTCCTTTTCAATGCTAGCGGCTGAGAGAGGCTACAAAATGGTCATTATAATGCCTTCTAACATGTCTGAGGAAAGAAAAAAAATATTTAAATATTACGGCGCAGAATTAATTGAAACAGAGGCTGGAGATTTTGACGGAGCTATTGAACTTAGAGATAATTTATGTGCTGAGAAAGGTTGGTTTAATTGTGATCAGTTCCACAATAAGTTAAATATTAGAGCACATTACGAAACTACTGGTCCTGAAATTTTTGAATCTATTTCTGATAAATTTGTTCCAGATGCCTTTATTTTGGGAACAGGAACAGGAGGAACATTAATGGGTACAGGCAA
>CENJ01133234.1_pt1 | contig 37368 bp, 37 predicted proteins | sample 356161 | NCBI WGS metagenome assembly CENJ01 (sample SAMEA2619531, study PRJEB7988) | marine metagenome | biome: marine biome (ENVO:00000447); feature: surface water layer (ENVO:00002042); material: "saline water (ENVO:00002010), including plankton (ENVO:xxxxxxxx)" | depth 5 m | reverse complement strand
TTCTGGCGCCGAGAGGCGTGGGGGTTCGAGTCCCTTCATCCGCACCATCTATTTTTTCCGACATTTCGAGCTATCCCGGCTTCCCTGAGTGCTGTTCAGGAATCGTCTTTGCGAGCGTGTGTTATACGAAAGTCTTCCGGCTGGCCTTTGTCGGCAGTTGATGACGCTAGCTGCAAATGCTTTTGCATAACGGTCAGTTATCAACCTTCCAACTCGGGTCGTTTGTACCGCTCCGTGTGTCGAAAACGCCGTCATAGCGCAGTTTGAGACTTATTTCGTATAACAAAGCACTTGCAACTCACCCCCCTCTTAAATAGTCCTGTGCGCGAACAGCCATGGCTCGTTCGCGGGGGATGTCATCAGACCTGCCTGGCGAGCGAAATCACCCCAACATTAGCCAGGATTATCATGAGCCTATATACACAATACCTCGAAGAGATCGCAGCCCGTAAAAAGGATGGCCTTCACCCTAAGCCGATTGATGATGGCGCTCTGGTTGCTGAGCTGATCGAACAGATCAAAGACACAGGTAACGCACATCGCGCGGACTCCCTGAATTTCTTTATCTACAATACCCTTCCGGGCACCACGAGCGCTGCAGGTGTTAAGGCGGCATTCCTTAAGCAGATCGTACTAGGCGAGGAGAGCGTGGCGGAGATTACACCGGATTTCGCGCTGGAACTGCTCTCTCACATGAAGGGGGGGCCATCTGTTGACGTGCTGCTCGACCTTGCGCTTGGTGATGATGCTACTGTCGCAGCTAAAGCTGCAGACGTTTTGAAAACCCAGGTCTTTCTTTACGACGCTGATATGGCGCGCCTCAAAGCTGCTTTTGACGCAGGAAACGCTGTCGCGAAAGATGTTCTCGAAAGCTATGCCAAGGCGGAATTCTTCACGGAACTTCCGGACGTTGAAGAAGAAATTAAAGTCGTCACTTTTATCGCTGCAGAAGGCGACATCTCTACCGACCTTCTTTCGCCGGGCAATCAGGCGCACTCACGTTCTGACCGCGAGCTTCACGGTAAGTGCATGATCAGCCCTGCAGCACAGGAAGAAATTCAGGCGCTGCAAAAGCAACATCCTGATGCCCGTGTAATGCTGATCGCTGAAAAAGGTACAATGGGCGTTGGTTCGTCCCGTATGTCGGGTGTGAACAACGTGGCTCTCTGGACAGGTAAGAAAGCGAGCCCATACGTACCATTCGTCAACATCGCGCCGATCGTAGCCGGTACGAACGGTATTTCGCCAATTTTCCTTACGACAGTTGGTGTAACCGGCGGCATCGGCATCGACCTCAAAAACTGGGTCAAGAAACTGGACGAGAACGGCAAGCCGGTTCTCGACGAGAATGGCGACGCGGTTTTGGAGCAGGCTTACTCTGTTGAAACAGGCAAAGTTCTGACCATCAACACGAAGACCCAGAAACTCTACGAAGGCGACAAAGAACTCGTAGACATCTCTTCCGCGCTGACGGCTCCGAAAATGGAGTTCATCAAAGCGGGTGGCTCTTACGCGGTTGTCTTCGGTAAAAAGCTTCAAACGTTTGCTGCTGAGACGCTCGGCGTCGAAGCGCCATCTGTTTTCGCCGCGTCCAAAGAAGTGTCGCACGAAGGTCAGGGCCTGACGGCGGTTGAGAAAATCTTCAACGCGAACGCAACGGGCACAACGCCGGGCAAAACACTTCATGCCGGTTCAGATGTCCGCGTGAAAGTGAATATTGTAGGCTCTCAGGACACGACTGGTCTGATGACCTCTCAGGAACTTGAGGCGATGGCCGCGACTGTGATTTCTCCGGTCGTAGACGGTGCTTACCAGTCTGGTTGTCACACCGCTTCTGTCTGGGACATCAAAGCACAAACCAACATTCCAAAGCTTATGGGCTTTATGAATAAATTCGGCCTGATCACTGCGCGTGATCCTAAGGGCGAATATCCCGCTATGACCGACGTGATCCACAAAGTTCTCAACGACATCACTGTTGACGACTGGGCGATCATCATTGGCGGTGACAGCCACACACGTATGTCTAAAGGCGTCGCGTTCGGTGCAGACTCCGGTACGGTAGCGCTCGCGCTGGCGACTGGTGAAGCAACAATGCCAATCCCTGAGTCCGTCAAGGTGACTTTCAAGGGCACTATGGCCGATTATATGGACTTCCGTGATGTGGTTCACGCGACCCAGGCTCAAATGCTGAAGAAGTTCGGCGATAACGTCTTCCAGGGACGTATCATCGAAGTTCACATCGGCACGCTGCTCGCTGACCAGGCCTTCACATTCACCGACTGGACGGCAGAGATGAAGGCGAAAGCCTCTATCTGTATCTCAGAAGACGAAACGCTGATTGAATCTCTGGAAATCGCGAAATCCCGCATCCAGATCATGATCGATAAAGGCATGGACAACGAGAACCAGGTTCTTCAGGGCCTCATCGACAAAGCGGACAAGCGTATCGCTGAAATCCGTTCTGGCGAGAAGCCTGCTCTGAAACCTGACGACAACGCGAAATACTTCGCTGAACTCGTTGTTGATCTTGATGCTATTAACGAGCCAATGATCGCTGACCCGGACGTCAATAACGAAGACGTTTCCAAGCGATATACGCACGACACCATCCGCCCAGTGTCTTACTATGGCGGCGACAAGAAGGTTGATCTTGGTTTTGTCGGGTCTTGTATGGTCCACAAAGGCGACATGAAGATCATTTCTGAAATGCTTCAAAACCTTGAGAAGCAAAATGGCGAAGTTAAGTTCGCTGCGCCACTCGTTGTTGCGCCGCCGACTTACAACATCGTCGACGAACTCAAGGCGGAAGGCGATTGGGACGTTCTGCGCAAATATGCGGGCTTCGAGTTCGACGACACGCACCCGAAAGCTAAAGCGCGTACCGAGTATGAAAACATGCTCTATCTGGAACGTCCGGGCTGTAACCTCTGCATGGGTAACCAGGAGAAGGCGGCTAAAGGTGACACAGTGATGGCGACATCTACGCGTCTCTTCCAAGGCCGTGTCGTGGAAGACGCCGACAACAAGAAGGGCGAGTCACTTCTCGCATCTACGCCGGTTGTTGTTCTGTCCACAATTCTTGGCCGCACGCCGAGCGTAGAAGAGTACAAAGCGGCTGTAGAAGGCATCAACCTGACGCAGTATGCGCCGCCGGTAAACTAAACCGGAGTAATCCTCTGGAATTGGAAAGGCGGGCTTTGGCCCGCCTTTTTTGTTATCTGCGAATACCGGGGCTTTCCAGTTCAAGGCCGGATGCGCGAACCGCAAGGTAGAACTCAAGATCAATATAGGTCTGAGAGCCGAGCTCCATAGGTTCAGCGCGGACGCCGGTATCACAGTCATGCAGCCTTCGGTGCAACGAGCCGAAGTCTTCCCACTCAAAACGATAGGCCGGAAACCCATTGCTGTGCCCCTGACTGATCGTATCCCCACGCAATTGTTTGCCCCAATTGTCATCATGACATTGCGTGCAAGCAAGATTGAGTTGGCCGCGACGTGTCATGAAATAGGCTCCACCGCTTTCAAAGGCCGACTGAGTTTGGGGTGTGACCTCAACGCTAATGGGTAGGCCTCGGGATTGCTCTGCAACAAATGCAGTCAGAGAGAGAAGTTGATCGCTTTCATAGGGCAAGGCGGTTAGGCCTTGATGCCGGGTTCGGCACAGGTTGATCCGCCCCTCTAGATTGACAAGCGTCTGCGTTCCCGTGTCGAAGGCTGGGTAGTGAGTCGCAACGCCCTCCAGTCCATTTTTATGGCAGCCTTCACAGCTGGTTTCGCCTTGCTCAAAGAGGTCGGCCCCGCGTTCTACCCAGAGATATCCGGGGTTTTCAAAATCATCATTTTGCTGAGCTACAGTTTCAGGTGTCAGGAAACTAGAGCCGGAAACCCGCAGAGATGCTTCGATAGGAAAGTCCGGTTCCCGCTGCGTGGTTTGCGGAGAGCAGGCTGCACCGACAAACAGGAAGCAGGCAGCGAGCAGCCGCATTAGCTTACCTCGATTTGCGCGCTATCAGACCAGCTTTGTCCATTCTGATCCGTCCAGACGAACTCGAAACTGCCGGACTCGTTTGCGCGCGCATAGAATTTCAGTATCGGGTTTGCCGCGACGCCTGGATGAAAGTCCGATGAGAAAACAAGCGTACCATTATAGAAGCATTCAAATTTCGTGATGATGTCCTGCGGGATCATTTCGCCACGTGAACCAAAGCGGAAGCCACTTTCCATCTCGTGCTGGATCATGGCGCGCAGTTCGATGATTTCACCGCGGTCAGCTGTCTCTGGGACTGAAAGTCGTATCGTTGTCATAGCGGCCTCAATCAATCACACAGGCGGCGAGTGTGACCAGAGTTTGTTTCGCGCCAGACCAGAGTGTTCCATCATTCATTTCAGCTATAACGCGAATTGACTGCGTGCCGCCGAGCCGTATGCGCGCCGAAACATCAGCGCGTCCTGACATCGGAGTCAGATGATACTGTGCGAGAACGGGCAGCGGGTTTCGCGGAGAGAAAACCACGATCTGCTTCACGTAGTCGTCTTCTGTCATCGGGCTGTCGATGAAGATATCAATGGGCACGGAGAAGCCGTTTTCAGCAATGGGCGGCAGATCCACGTTGACACGACCTTCGGTGATCACCCGGTCTCCGAACATCGCGTTGATGGCCTCATTCATCTCGTCTTCGGTGGCCGCGGCAATTCGTGGAATCATAAGCATGCTCACACTGACTGCACCTAGTCGCAGCATGGTCCTTCGGGACAATAGAGGCGATTGCGTTTTCATCATTCCTGTGTCCGGCTGTTGAGATACGCGACCAGATGTTCAATCTGTTCGGCGTTGAGGATGGTCTGGTCCTGAAATTCGTCCTGCACCTGATGTAGGTCGTGAAGACGGTAATAGGAGGGCATGACTGTATCCGGTATCAGGCTTTGTAGGTCTACGATTCTGAACCTGATCTGAGCAGGAGAAAGCCTGTCGCCGACAGTGGAGAGGTCCGGCCCGACATTTCCCTGAAATTCTGCATCTAAATCGTCGATTTGATGACAGAGCACGCAGTGCCCCTGATCTCGGTCGACAAATATAGTTCTACCGGCCGCAGCAGAAGAGACCGTGTCTGAGAGCGGTGCGGGGATTGTATCGCCAACGATCATATCTGGGGTGACGAGTTGTTCCGCGAATGCTTCGGGGCAACAAAAGAGAAGCGCTACAAGGCTGGATAGGGCGCAGGCTCTGATCAACCGAACGCCTCACTTGTAATGGTTCTGAACCAGTCTTCTGCCTGAAGCGCCTCTGCCTCACGAATGCTGGTGTCTGCAGCCAACGGTGAGATACCGCCAGCGCCATCAATTGAGCTGAACGCGCCGTCATCATTTCGGTAGACGCCTGCAATTGAAACGGCTCGGTCTGACGTGATGAATGAATAACAGGTGTTTGCGAGCGTCGTCGGTATCGCATCGTCTCCGCTGAGAAGCCGCGCGATGGATGCTGCACACACCTTAGCCTGCAGGTTCGCAGAGAACGCTGATTTCGGCATGGGGTTAGCAATGGTGGCGTCACCAATCACGTGAATGTTTGGCTGAAGCGTAGATTCAAAGCTGGTTGCGTTGATCGGGCACCATCCCGTTGCATCCGTTACGCCGGCTCGCTCAGCAATTTCGCCTGCCTTTTGAGGCGGGATCAAATTGGCCACGTCGGCGCGGATTTCATCAAAATCAGTGTAGAGTGTTTTGGTGTCAGCTACGACACGATTCACGCGTCCGTCATTTGAGGCACCGCGCCACTCCAAATGATCTGGATAATGTTCTGCCCAGGCCTCCTGAAAGAGTGGCATTTTTGAGAACGTGTCTTTTGAGTCCAGAATGATCAGCTTGGACGCTGGTTTCTCGGTCTTGAGATAATTTGCGATCAGGCTTGCCCGCTCATATGGGCCAGGAGGGCATCTGAACGGGGCTGCCGGCGCGGACATGACTACAGTGCCACCATCTTCCATCGCTTCGAGTTGGCGTCTTAGCAGAACCGTCTGCGCCCCTGCCTTCCAGGCATGAGGCATAAGCTCTGCTGCGGCTTGGTCGTAACCCTCCAGCGCGTCCCAACGAATAGATATGCCCGGAGACATAATGAGGCGGTCATAGCTCAGGATTGAGCCATTATCTAAAGTGACTGAACGTGCCTGACTATTGACGTCGGTCGCGACCGCTTGCGCGATCTCAATACCGTCGTTGGCAAGGCCACGATAACCAAACTCCTGATCGGCAATTGACCGCTGCCCGCCAATGACGAGATTGCTGAAAGGGCAGGCCGTGAATACCGGGTTTGGCTCAACGAGCGTTACGGACGTGTTGGGTAGATAGGATTTTATGAACCGAGCAGCTGTTGCGCCCCCAAAGCCACCGCCGATCACTACGACTTTCGCGCGTGTCTGGGCGAAGGCTTTTAAATCGGAGGCGCTGATTAGTGTTACGCTGGCGATTGCGGCCAGTATTTTGCGTCTCGAAAGCAAATTTGTATCGAGCGCCATGTCGTCATACCTGTTCTGCGAAATAGTCCGCTAATGCCGTGAGCTGTTCGTCGGTGTAGCCGCGAGCAATACGGTGCATCACTGTCGTTCCGGTATCGGGCTGGCCATAGACGCGAAGCGAGGCGAGTAGTTGATCGGCACTGCGGTCGGCAAGAGACGGAATGCCCTGACCGGCTGTGTCTGCATGACAGCCGGTACATGAAAGAGCCGAAACGGAAAGTCCGTTCGGGTAATTGCGCTCGGAGGCAGGCCTTGTGTCGACCTCAGCATCAACGCTGAGGGTGCTACAACCGGATTGGAAGAGCGCCCCAGCGATGATGAGAAATGACATCGGGCGAAGCAAATCAGGCCTCGCGCAGATTGCGATAGTTCAGCGGAAGTTCGCGCACGCGATTGCCCGTTGCTGCGTAGATCGCATTCAGAACGGCCGGTGCTGCCACAGCAATTGTAGGCTCACCTACGCCGCCCCAGAAACCGCCTGACGGCATGACCAGTGTCTCGACTTCCGGCATCTCTGAAAGACGCATCACATTGTATGTGTCGAAGTTTGTTTCCTGCACTTCGCCGTCTACAAAATTCACGTTGCCATAAAGCATTGCAGACAGGCCATAGACGAAGGAGCCTTCGACCTGAGCTTCGATCTGCTGTGGATTTACCGCATGACCCGGGTCAGTTGCAGCAACGATGCGGTCGATCTTCAGTTGGCCATTATCATCGACTGTGACTTCAGCGCATGCCGCCGTGTAGGAGCCGAATGAATAGAACGCGCAGAGGCCGCGGTTTTTGCCGTCATCTGAGCCCCAGCCGGACCGGTCAGCTACGGCTTGCAATACCGCTGCTGATTTCGGGCTGTCCTGAAGGTGAGCGAGACGAAATTCCAGCGGATCACGACCAGCGGCCACAGCCAGCTCGTCCATCAGGCACTCCAGATAGATCGCGTTCTGGTTGGCGTTTACGCCGCGCCAAAAGCCCGGTCGCACTGGCGGGTTCCGCATAGCGTGCTCTACGCGGAAGTTCGGGAAAGTGTATTTCAGGCTCTGGTCAGCTGTGCGCGGGTTATCCGGTGACGCGAGGCCCTGGAAGGTCGCAATGTCAATGCCTCCGACAATGGCCTGAGGCATGATGCCTGCGAGGATCGACTGGCCGGAAATACGGATGTTCACGCCAGTCAGATTGCCGTCATCATCCAGTGCGCCGCGTACGCGTGCTTTCGTTGTCGGGTGATAGAAACCCTGACGCTGGTCTTCCTCACGGCTCCATTGAAGCTTGATTGGTGTGCCCGGCATCTCTTTCGCGATTAGAACGGCTTGCGTGACATAGTCAGACATGCCTCGGCGTCCGAAACCGCCACCAAGCAGCTGCTTGTAAACTTCACACTGAGCTATCGGCAGACCGGAGGCCTGAGATGCTGCGGCAAGTGCAGCTTCACCGTTCTGTGTTGGACACCAGACTTCGCAGCTCTCATCAGTGTAGAGCGCTGTCGCGTTCATTGGTTCCATCGGCGCATGGCTCTGGAACGGCAGGTTGTATGTTGCCTCCACAATCTGAGCCGCATTCGCAAATGCGGTATCTACATCGCCGCCCTGATTTCCGATTCCGGCTGCTTCGGCAGTGAGACCTTCATCCAGCTCAGCTTCGAAGTCTGCCGAGTTGAAACGATCACCGCCTGCCCATTCGATCGGGAGTGCTTCGACAGCTTTATTGGCGCGCCACCATGTGTCAGCGACAACGGCTACAGCATTATCACCAACCTGCATGACTTTGACGACGCCCGGCATACCTTCAACAGCAGAGGCATCGAAGCTGGCTACCGTCGCATTGCGCACAGGCGCAGCTTTGATAGATGCGAGCAGCATGCCGTCCAACAAAATATCAGCGCCGTATTGTTGTGCGCCGGTGACTTTATCAGCGGTGTCGAGACGCGCGACCGGTTGGCCAATGATCGTCCATGTGGATGGATCTTTGAGCGTGATATCGGAAGGTGCCTCGAGCTGAGAAGCCGCTTCTGCAACGGCGCCGAAGGTCAGCTCATTGCCTGATGGACCATGAGTTATGACACCTTTACTGACCGAGCATTCGCCTACTGGAACGCCCCATTCATTTGCAGCGGCCTGAACCATCATTATGCGTGCTGCGGCAGCGCCTTCGCGAACATATTGATGGGACGAGCGGATGCCCTGACTGCCGCCCGTGGAGAAGTCACGCCACACACGGTCCCGCGCAAGGTTTTCACCCGGCGTCGGATATTCTGTGACGACCTTGTCCCAGTCGGCTTCGAGTTCCTCTGCAACAAGCTGCGCAAGGCCGGTCAGTGTTCCCTGACCCATCTCAGAGCGAGCGATACGGATTGTGACAACGTCATCGCGGCCGATGTGGACCCAGGCGTTTACTTCGGGGTTTGGCGGCAGGTCAGCGGCAGCAGATGTGTTGTCGTCTGCGCCCGCACAACCTGCAAGGAAAGAAATTGTCAGGCCAGCGGCGCCAGAACTGATCAGAAAACCGCGGCGAGAAAGCGAAATAGAATTGGTCATATTAATGCCTCCGCTTACATTTTGGTTTTCGCGAGCTGCACGCCGCGGCGTACACGCTGGAAGGTGCCACAGCGGCAGATGTTGGTGATTTCTGCGTCTGTGTCTTCGTCTGACGCTTCAGGATTGTTATTGAGCATTCCTGCGACAGCCATGATCATGCCGGGTTGGCAATATCCGCACTGAGGGACATCGAGCTCTTTCCAGGCTTCCTGAACCGGATGGCTTCCATCTTCGGAGAGACCTTCAATCGTCGTGATCTGCTCTTCTTCAGAAACAGCCGAGGCCGGATACACGCAAGAGCGAACAGCCATGCCGTCAATGTGGACAGTACATGCGCCGCACGCTGCGACACCGCACCCGTATTTCGAGCCGGTGAGGCCGAGTTGTTCGCGCAGTACCCAAAGCAGAGGTGTGTCGTCGTCGAATTCGACGTCTACCACCTGACCGTTCACATGCAGTCTTGCCATTCCGATAGCCCTTCTTGATTTGTCGAAGGTCCAAACGTTCGAAAGAGATAGTTAAAACTAATCTTTCGGCCCTGAACGCTCCGTCTCCCCTTAGCGATACGCTCTGTTTCACTTGAGGATAGTTTAATTTATCCAACCTGCCTACAGTTCAATGTGAACTCGTTTAGCGGCCAGTCTAACAAAAATGTGAGCGGCGTCGAATTTGCCGCCTTAAGCCTTGTGGAAGTCGCCTGACTTGCCGCCAGTTTTTGAAACCAGTTCGACACCTGTGATGACCATGCCTTTGTCCACGGCTTTGAGCATATCGTAAATCGTCAGGCAGGCGACAGAGACGGCTGTCAAAGCCTCCATCTCCACTCCGGTTTTCCCCGTTGTTTTCGCAGTTGCTCGTACAGCGAGACTATTCGGGCGATCCGCCTCGCTGATCTCGACATTTACACCTGTAAGCGGCAGCGGGTGACAGAGCGGGATCAAGTCAGAGGTCTTTTTTGCCCCCATAATCCCTGCGAGCTCGGATATCGCAAGCGGATCACCTTTTTTGGTGGAACGCTGCAGGGCAATTGAGAGCGTCTCGGGCTTCATTTCGACATAACCGATCGCAACAGCAACGCGCTCAGTCTCCGCCTTGGCGCTTACATCTACCATCCGAGCGCGACCGTCAGGGCCAATATGTGTCAGGTCGTTGGACATCAGACCTCCGTCAGGCGTGGCATAAGTTCGACCATGTTGCACGGGCGATAGCGGCTATCGAGCTGGTATTTCAGAATTTGGTCCCAGCCATCTTTTACGGCACCGGTAGAGCCCGGCAGGCAGAATACAAACGTGCTGCCAGCAAGGCCCGCAACTGCACGTGATTGAAGAGTTGATAGGCCGACCGTTTGAAAGCTGACCTGATGAAAAACAGCTGAGAAGCCATCGATAACTTTATCAAAGAGTGGCGTAAGAGCTTCGACTGTGACATCGCGACCAGTCAGGCCTGTGCCACCACTGGTGATGACCGCGTCGACCTCAGGGTCAGCGATCCAGTTTTGAACGGCCTGTCGAACCAGCTGACGGTCATCGATCACAATTTTACGGTCTGCCAGAACATGACCGGCTTCGGTCAGTCGGTCGGCGAGTGTCTGGCCTGAAGTGTCAGTTTCCATGGTGCGGGTATCACTGACTACCAGAACGGCGATGCGAACTGGTTTGAAGCTCATTGAATCATCTATTCCGGCCATTCAGTTGGTCTCCGATTGCTGCCAGCGCTGGTTATCCTGATAATCCTGTTCGCGTGGTTCGATCCAGACGTCACCGGCTTCCGTAATCTCTTTTTTCCAGAAAACGGCTTCGGTTTTCAGATAGTCCATAAGAAAGTCTGCGGCTTCGAAAGCTGCGCGCCGATGTCTGGATGCCGTTGCAACAAAAACGATGGTTTCACCTGTCCTGATTTCCCCTGTTCGGTGATGCACGGTCAGAGCTTCCAGTGGCCAGCGACTGCGTGCTTGCTCTACGGCTGCTTCAACCCCGTTCTCGGTCATGGGAGAGTAGGATTGGAGAAATAGCCCCAACACGCGGCTATCCTTGCCGTCGGGCCGAACGACTCCAGAGAAGCTCACGACGCCACCGGATGATGACAGCTTGGATTCGAAATCTTTAAGAAGCTCTGGCGCAGAAATTGGTTGATCGGAAATGTTTACGTGAACGCTCATGCTCATCCGCCGCCAACGGGAGGCATGAATGCAATTTCGTTTGCATTGGCCAGAGGATGTGCGTCATCGACAATTTCGCCATTTATGGCGATGCGGACAGTCGGTTCGAGAAACATACCCTCTGCCTGGAATCGGGCTTCAGCCCATGACCTGAGGTTGCGCGCATGCGAGATGTCCGATGGCAGATCAACGCTCTCGAACGGTTTTCCGGTAACGTCGCTGAGGCGACCGAAATAGAGAATATCAGCCATAAGCTAACCTCCGGTCGTCGACATATGGCGTGATACGCCGGATGTCTTACCGTTCGCACCGATTTCAAAATCGTGCTTCTCCGGCTTTTTTCGGATCGCGCGGTCGAGTGCGGTATCAAGCGCGGCTTGCGGGTTTTCGGTATCGCGAACCGCGGCTCGCAGATCAATGCAGTCATCCTGACCAAGGCACATATAAATGCGTCCCGTGCACGTTACGCGAACGCGGTTGCAACCGGCGCAGAAATTGTTGGTCAGCGGCGTGATAAAGCCGAGTTTGCCGCCGGTCTCAGTGATACGGACGTAACGAGACGGCCCTGCATTCGTCGGAGAATACGGCAGGTCTTCCAATGTCCAACGTTCTTCGAGTTGTCCGCGGACTTCGGGCAGCGGCACGTATTGATCGAAACGGTCTTCACCGGTCTCTCCAAGAGGCATGACTTCAATGAGTGTCATGTCAATGCCTTCTCCATGGGCCCACTGCACCATGGACGGAATTTCGTTCAGATTGTCATGCTTCAGCGCGACGGTGTTGAGCTTCACTTTAAGTCCCGCGCGTTGCGCTGCCTCCAGGCCTTTCAGCACAGGTGTGAGCTTGCCGCGCCTCGTGATCTTTAGAAAACGGTCTTCATTGAGCGTATCGAGAGAGACGTTCACGCGCCGGACACCAGCAGCATAGAGCTCTTCGGCATATTGTGCGAGAAGCGTGCCATTCGTTGTGAGGGTCAGTTCCTCAAGGCCGTAACCAAGCCGGTCACCCAGCGCGCGGAACAGTTTCATAATATCGCGGCGCACGAGAGGCTCGCCGCCAGTGATACGGATTTTGGACACGCCTCGATCAATGAAGGCGTTGGCAACCATCTCTGTTTCTTCGAGAGACAGCAGGTCCTTTTTCGGCAGGAATGTCATGTTCTCTGCCATGCAATACGTGCATCGCAGATCGCAGCGGTCAGTAACGGACAGGCGCAGATAAGTGATCTCCCGCCCGAAGGGGTCGATGAGTGAATTCATCTTTGGCTGTTTGAGATCATCAGCCATGTATAACTTCCTTCATGGCTTCCAGATCGGAAACCGTGTCGATGTCTATAGCGTGCTCAGGTCGCAGAGGAACAGTGACTGTCTTCGACAGTGATTTGAATATCTTGCGAGCGCCCTGATCCCCCTCGGCCTCAAGAATGTCACCAAGACTTGCCCGCGCGAAAAGCGCTGGCGGCGTTAGCTTACCTTCAAATTCGCTCATCACGGCAGTTACGCCCGGTTTGAGCGCTGCATAAAGCGCTTCAATGTGTTCGTCTGGCACAAAAGGCATGTCTGCAAGCAGGACGAGCACTGATTGGATGTCAGAGTTTGCCTGCGCCACTTGAATGCCAAGCTTTAAAGACGACGACAGGCCTTGCTCGGGGGCGGGATTTTCTACGATGGACCAGTGATTGGCTTGGAGGACTGACTGCCGCTCGTGCTGGTGTCTGCCTGTAATGGCAATGCGTGAGCGAAAGCGCTTCTCTCCGGCTCTGGACGCTACAGTGGCCAGCACAGATTGACCGCGCAGGTCCGCGAGTAGTTTGTCGCCATCTTCGAAGCGAGATGATTGTCCCGCTGCGAGGATAAGAACGGCGGATTCTGCGTATATGTTGTGAGTTCGGGTCTGAAACGCGGCAATGACCTCTGCGAGCGTCGAAACGGCGATGGAAGATGACTCTCGAAGAGATGGAACGATTCCTATAGGGCCATGTACTCTGCCGACCTGATGCTGTGGGACGCCAGATAAGCTGAGTTCCTGGCACCTAATTGCGTGTGTGCGCGGGCTGCCAACTGCGCCGATATAGAATGAAGGATACTCTAGCGCTTGCTGCAATAGCGCGGTTTCCCAATGGCGGTCATGGAACATCAATGCAAAAGCTGTCCATGGATCATCGGAAACGAGAGGAAGCGTTTCTGGCGTTTTCAGAAGCTCTAGTTTCGAAACACCTATTTGATCTGCAGCAGCGTAATCGTTTGTGTCTGGCAGCTGCAGATGAACCTCAAGGCCACTTGCCTTTGCCAGACGTGCAAGGTCCAGACAATCGGCGCCACGTCCTGCAATCCGAAGGCGCAGCTTAGGCTTGTATTCGAACTTTATAGTTTCGCTGCCGATGGTGAAGTCTAGCGAGCCGACAGAACGCGCTTGAAGCGTTAAGAGCGTGGTTCGCAGCTTTGATGGGTCATCTATCGGTTCGATATAGACATGTATTGCGCCGCCGCAGGGTAGGGGCAGATCTATGAAACGAGAACCCTGCCCGTAGTGCAAAGCCACAGGAGAATCCTGTGCGAGCGCGCTTAGTGCCTGCAAAACAATATCGCTATCGATGCAACCACCTGAGAGATAACCGGCTGAAAGGCCGTCAGCTGTGATCGCCATTAGTGAGCCGGGCGCTCTGACGCCGCCGCCGACCGTTTTGGTTATCACAGCAATAGCGACGCGTTTCCCGGACGTATGCCAGTCCAGAAGTCGCGCGATTACATCCTGCGCGTGCGCCTCATATGTCGATTGAACGCTCGTCATCTGCGGTATCTATGCATTGATGGCGGATATTGCGAAACCCCGTCGTTCTCAAAAGTCGGTGAACGGAGAGAAAAGAAAAACGCGCGATCAATGATCGCGCGTTTTAATTGGAAGGTTTTATTTGCGCCAGACGGACGCGAGAACCGGGTCTTCCAGATCCTCAGAGCCCGTGTATTTGCGCTCTTCGTGACGACCGACAACCATGTGGTGCACTTCGTCCGGACCGTCAGCAAGACGCAGCGTACGCTGTTGCGCATACATGCGAGACAGAGGAGACCACTGGGACACGCCGGTTGCGCCGTGCATCTGGATCGCATCGTCGATGATTTTGCAGACCTTCTCAGGAACCATAGCTTTCACCATGGAAATCCAGACGCGGGCTTCTTTATTGCCAAGAACGTCCATAGCTTTTGCTGCTTTGAGGACCATCAGGCGCATTGCTTCGATTTCGATACGAGCGCGCGAGATTTTCTCACGGTTGCCGCCAAGTTTAACGAGTGGCTGACCGAACGCTTCACGTGTCAGGCCACGACGGACCATGAGATCGAGGGCGCGCTCCGCAGCGCCAAGAGAGCGCATGCAGTGGTGGATACGGCCCGGGCCGAGACGAAGCTGCGAAATCTCAAAGCCGCGGCCTTCGCCGAGAAGCATGTTCTCTTTAGGAACGCGGACATTGTCGAATTTCAGATGCATGTGGCCGTGCGGCGCATCATAGTCACCGAATACCATCATGCCGTCGACGATCGTCACGCCGGGGTGCGGCAGTGGTACGAGGATTTGCGACTGCTGCTTGTGTGGCTCTGCATCAGGGCTGGTTTTGACCATGCAGATCATGATGCGACAGCGCGGATCGCCCGCACCGGAGATGTAGTATTTCTCGCCGTTGATGACCCACTCATCGCCCTCGAGAACAGCAGACATAGAAACGTTACGTGCGTCAGAAGAGGCTTTACCCGGTTCGGTCATCGCGAAAGCAGAACGGATTTCGCCGTTCAGAAGAGGCTTCAGCCATTTCTCTTTCTGCTCAGGTGTGCCGACGCGTTCGAGAACTTCCATGTTTCCGGTGTCAGGCGCTGCGCAGTTCATCGTCTCGGATGCGAGCGGGTTCTTACCAAGTTCAGCTGCGATATACGCATAGTCGAGGTTTTTGAGGCCTTCGCCAGTGTGCGCGTCAGGAAGGAAGAAGTTCCAGAGGCCTTGCTTCTTTGCTTCGTCTTTTGCCGCTTCAAGTGCTTCCAGCTGGCCCGGGTTATAGCTCCAAGGGTTGGTTTTGCCCTCACCAAGACGATGGAACTCTTCGCTCATCGGGTTCACGACGTCCTTGATGAAAGCTTTCACGTGCTCATAGAGCGGGCGTGCAGCATCGGACATACGAAGATCGTTCATCTCCGGTGAGTGCGTATCCAGTGGCTGTTGCATGTCGTCCATTTTTGTCTCCCTCGAGTTCAGATTCTTATAGCTAGCTAACTTAGTAAATGAGATTTCCGGCGGATGAAACAGCTGAGTCGGGATGACTCCGATTTTTGGCGATTACGGAAATTGATGCCGTAACGTCAGGTGAACTTGTTTAGTTCACAACTCTGAAAACCCACGGGATTTGCCTAATAATTCGGTCAAACTTGAAAGAATACGGTTTCAGGCGCACTATTGTTGCCGGGAATTCAGCTTATCCGCGCCAATACACTGGCGGACGATGAGCAGATTCGGGGTGGAAATGATGCAAGGTCTTTTGTCTGGCCATCGCGCTTCAACCAAGCCGCTATATCTTAGCGCGTGGTTGCTTTTTGCCTTTTTGATGCTGGTTCCATTGGCGTCAGGGCAGGACTCCGACGATCAAGCCGTGCAGGCTGTTTATCAGGAGATCTCGGCGAAGCGCTCTGAAATCCAGCAAGCCCAAGCGGTGATTGACACAAGGCGTTCTGCGCTTGAAGCCGCAGAACAAAATCTGCGCGAAGCGCGTAGCGCGTTTAGTTCGGCGGAAACAGGGCTTCGCATTGCACGCGACAGATCGTTGTCGTCTCAATCTGCCTCTGATTATCTGTCTGCGACACGGGAGGCGCTTGATGACCTGCGGCGGCAACGTGCGTCAGCCACTGGTTCTGAGGGGGATGTTCTCGATGCCCAGATCAGAGCTTTGCGCCGCCAATTGGATGAGGAAGCCCGTCGCTATGGCCGGGCCAGTCAGGGGCGGCAGTCTGCTCTGGATAGAGCTCTAACTGCCGTGAGCCGAGCCAATGCAGAGGTAGAGACGGCCACGGTTCAGGTTCGGACCGCGACTACAGCGCTATCTCGCGCCGAAGAACAAAAGAGGGCGCGTGAGGCAGAGTTGGGTGGCCTGCTGGAGAGAGCTGCGCAGCTTTCTGAAAATGCGGCCCCGCCATTCTTACAAGAGATCGTCATTTCCCAGGACGGTCGCGAAGTTTATCGCGCCTCCTGGAGTGAGAATACTGAAGAATACGATCTGGTTGTTGCAAGCATTCAGGATCTGGAAAATCAGCTTCGCGGATTTGAGAACCTGCGCGCAGAGCTTTTAAGGGAGCAGACGACGTATCAACGTACCGTGAATATAGCGCTCGCAGAGCTTCCCGGTCTTCGTGAGGAGCTGGAATGGAATGAAGACGTCATTCTGTGGTCGGACCGACTGTATAATTTCGGTCAGCTCCTGCTGTTAATCGCCACGCCTGCTAGCATCGTTGAAGGTGTATATCTAGAAACCACGGCAATGATCGCGACAGTCGGGCGAGCCAACGTGACACGGGCGGCGCTCACGCAATTTATTGCTCGCGAGGTTCCTCGACAGACGGCGCTAAACGTGGGGCTGACGCTTGGATCCAGCGGGTTGCCGAATTTTCTCGTCTGGCCTGAATATGCACAACGGGTGGGACGTTTTTTCGGTGTGGTTTCGAATGTAAACACAGCCCGCCAAATGCTCATGACAGCAAACACCCTGACTGAGCCGATTGCCGCTGGCATAACCTTGTATCAGACTTATGGCGGTGTGAGTGGCGCGGTCGACGGGTCATTGTTCGCGGATTCTGTGTCCGAGCGATATAATGATGCCGACCAACGTCGCTTTGAAGAGCGTATGCGTCGAGCCATTCGACGTATCGATAGCTACAATAATGAAGTGCTTGATTTTTCTGCTTCCATGAATGCACGTCGTCAGTACGAGATGCAGGCGAGTCTGATGGCGGGTTGGGCACTGGAAGACGTGAACTCTGCTATAAGAGATAGGGAAAACTCATGGGCGCGCACGCTGCTAGTTGGCCATATCTGGGAAACTAATGCTGATATCGCGATGGCTTATGATCTAGCTCAAATCCGTTATTGGGAAGCTATGCGGGACGGATATCGCGGTTTCGTGGGAATGGTCGAGCGGGACCTTGTAAGGCTTGCCGACTTACGTTCAGAGACCGAAGACCGGCTGCGTGAATTGCGCGAAGAGCTTCCGGGGGCCGCGGTGCGTAAGCTTACAGTTCATACCAATGAGCAGCTCAGACAGGATAATTCCGGCTATGCGCAAATTCAGCTAGCTTTCTCTCAGCCTGTCACCGCAACGCCCACTGCCCAGATTGGCGCTGGGGCGGCCGTCGCGTGGAGTGATGCACCAGCCGGTGACGGACTGCCACTTCCCGACATGGAGGGCTCAGTCCTCGCTGAGTTGTCCGGAAGCGGTGCCAGCTGGAACGGTCGTTTTCCGCTTCGGCCATTGCGAGGCCAGTTCGAGCGCAATGAACCGCTCCAAATCACAGTCTCAGCAACAGATGCCGCAGGTAAAAATCTGGATGCCGATCCGCGAACATCTGCACGTACCAACCAATACGGAAACTGGACGTATTCTGAAGCGGTCAGAAGTGGCGCTGCGATCGGAAGTGGCGGCCCGGACCGCTGGCACGAGCTCAATGTCATTGGTACTGGCGGAACAAGCTATGTCTTCGTTGTGGACGCATCCGGTTCGATGGCGGGGCCGGGTATTCAAAATGTACGGCGCAGCGCACGTAGTTTTCTGGCAAGTATGGAAGACGCCGACGAAGTCGCGGTGTTCGCGTTTTTTGACTGCGGAAACATCCAGCTTCTGACAGATTTTACGCGTGATAAAGCCGCGGTGCTTCAAACAATTGATGGCATCAATCACGCATCAGGAACGCCACTCGCTGCTGCGATTACAATGGGTGGGAACTTCCTTCTGGAGTCTGCACACTACGACAGGCGTAGCCTGATCGTTCTCACTGATGGAGAGGAAAGCTGCAGTGGTGACCCGCAAGCGGCAGCAGCTCAGTTCAGGAGTGAGGCTAACCTTTTAGGCGATATTGGAAATAGTTCTGCTGAGATCGATCCGGGTGAGAGTGACGACGAGCCAGCTGATCCGCCTGAACAAGATGAGGAAGAAGAAGTCGTCGCTGTTCACCCAGATGAGCGTACAGCATGGCGTGTAGAGCAGGTGGGGAGTCAGTCCATGCCGACTTTCGTCCTGATCGAGACCCGGTTTCGAGAGTGGGGGCGCGACAATGAATGCGCCGCTCAAGTGACCAAGCAACGTTTCTACACGTATTATGGCGCTTCACAGGCAGCAGACGGAACTGAACGCCGTCGGTTCGGCGTTAACAGCACGCCATCGAGCTCCGATACGCTGGATTTTGCTTTATGCATTCGTGGACAGGCCGGAATGGATCGCATCCGTTCTCAATGGGCTGACCTATCCGGAAGTGACTTCGAAACTGCCAGATCATCAGCTGAGCAACAAGCGTATCGCGCGCTGGGAGATGCGCCATGATCCGCGTCTTGAGTGCATTTCTGATAGCTAATGTTTTAGTGTTGCCGGCGTTAGCGCAGGAACCAGATGACGACACACGATTTGCAAGGGCTGCCTATCTCAATTTCGAGATGACAACAGAGGTTTCAGGTGTCGAAGATGTCGACTGGTTCCGTCTCGAAGTAACCCGTCCTGGACGCCTCAGTATAAGTTATTCAGCTGGAGGTGATTCAGGAACGCTCCCTCAATTCACGCTGAAGAGTGATGACGAAGAGCTGGCTCTTTCGGCCCCGATTACGGATGATTCGGGTACGGTTTCTCAACGCAAGATTGTCGAGCCTGGTATTCATTTCATCGGAGTGAGTAGTCCAACGGGTGTGGGTGAATACGGCTTTGAACTGGATTTGGCACCGCTCTCGATAGGGGAAGCCTATTGGGCTAACGTTGTCCAAACACCTAGCGCGAGCGGTAGCTATCCCGTCCATCTTGAGGGCAGCAACGCACCAACGGTTTTCTCACTTGAGGTGGATGACTTTAGCACGCTTGGTATCCGTTATGAAAACCTCTCCGACGTGCAAACACAGTTTACCGGCCAGGTGTTGAATACCGAGACAGGGGAAACGGTTTCGATACTGCCGTTTATTGACACAGGCGATGTAGACCCTTCAGCGCTTGTTCCTCTGTTCCCGGGTGAATATGAGGTGCAATTAAACCGCTATGGTGCGCCCGATGGTCCAGCGCGTGTGTCGTTCTCTCTCGGTGCACCTGGAGATGCCTTCGAACCAAACGATACGCCTGATATGGCGAGCTATTTTCCGCTCAATCAGTCCGTTTCAGATGTTCATACCTACAGGGGCGATACAGACTGGCTTGCGGTAGAGCTGGATGTGGCGGGGCATCTTGAATTTAGCTTCCGGCCTGTCGAGCCGACCGGCATCGGATATCCAACCGCGTATCTTTATCCCGAGGCGGATCCTAACAGCTATATAAGCGGCAACTGGAACTCCCGAACGGGTATTCTCGCGTACATCAGCTTAGAAGCGGGACGTTACCTCCTTCGAGTTACGGGACCAAACGCCGAATTAAGAACTCAGATTCGAGCGAATTTCCGCCCGCGGCAGTCGGAAGACGTTGAAGAAACAGATACGAACTTTTTCATAGTTGGGCTGGCCGACGCCGAGAACGCAGCGCTTCAGGATTCGATTAGCAGTATCGCGTCAGCAGGCGGTGGTGAGACGATACCCGTGTCTGGCGACGATATGGAGTTGGGACTGACATTGGCCGGTATTGTGTCCCGATCCGAAGGGCGCACGCTTACCATAATTGATTATCTGAGGGCGACGTCTCAGGTCGTGCTTCAGAGATTGGGTACCCCGCCTGAAAACGATCTTGCGGCGTGGCGGGCCTCATCTGCTTCGCGGCTCGCGGAGACCGACCTGTTTGAGCCGCAGGACGATCCTGCTGGCGATATTGCAGCGCAACAGGCGGCGCGTTTCAGAGAACGCATGCTCAGATATTTCCAACCTGCAGAGCCTGAAAATTAGAGAGAGGGAAGCTTATGTCGGAAAAATCCGGATCCCGGAAAACCGGACTGATTTTTGTAGCAACGATCGCATTCATCGTCGGGATGATCATGATCGGATATCAGTTCAAACTCCAGCCACTCGATATTCTTACGATAATACTGGCAATCGCAAGCTTGCTGCTGGCGTCTTATCAGCGATTTATCGCAAAGGTCGAAAATCGTCTGCTCGATATTGGGCACGTTGTTGTGGCGGCGATTCTCGCACTGAGATTCGGATTGCCACTACTTTTTGATCTCGCCTCACTGCCGACGCTTTTGTTGTACGGCTCGATCATACTCTTCTTTTACATCGCTATATCAGGTGCGATCAGTCTGTTCGCAGGCGGTTTTCCGAGCTTCGCCACGAAGGCCGAGAGCACAACAGCAGAATCCAAACCTGATAGCACCGAGGACGCGTCGGAAGAGACTGAAACAACGGATGAAACTGATGCATCAACCTTACCAGCCGAAGATGTAGAGAAACCGGCCGAAGCTGACGTAACGGAAGCGGTTGAGGACGAAAAGAAGACCTGAAAAATCCCTCTCATGACCGAGTGGAAATAGCTTGCTCTATCGATTTTCACGCCATAGGCATGGGATATGACGATAGATAAAGACCTCATCGCGGAGACGTATTCGGCTCTCTCTTCCGTCGCCGCGGTTTCCGAAGGCCTGCTTTCAGTTGGCTATATTTCCAGTGAAGAAATATCGACGGCGATCTATCTCGCCGTCCACCTCAGGAAGCCCATCCTGATCGAAGGTCCGGCTGGCGTGGGGAAAACAGACCTCGCGCAGTCTCTTTCTCGATATCTAGATGTGCCGCTTGAGCGCCTTCAATGTTATGAAGGCCTTGATGAAAGCAAGTCTCTCTACGAGTGGAAATACGGCAAGCAACTTCTCTACACTCAGATTCTTAAAGACCGCCTCAATGACGTCGTTGGCGATGCCGGCACGATTGCAGATTTGACAGGTCGTTTGGCGACGTTTGAAGACCTGTTCTTCTCGCACGACTTTCTTGAGCCTCGTCCGCTACTTCGGGCTATGGAACAAACAAGTGGCTCTGTGCTCCTCATTGATGAAATCGATAAGTCGGATGAAGTGTTCGAGGCTTTTCTGTTGGAAGTGCTCTCGGACTATCAGGTGACGGTGCCGGAGATAGGCACGATTAAAGCCAACGTGCCGCCTATCGTTATTCTTACGTCGAACAATGTAAGAGACCTCGGGGATGCACTTAAACGCCGCTGTCTGCACCTCTATATCGGCTTTCCCGATGCAGCACGTGAACGCGAAATTGTGCGAGCGCGCGTGCCGGATGTTTCCGATAGTCTCCTGACGCAGCTGGTGTCGTTCGTTCAGGATCTCCGGACTAAGGACCTTCGAAAGCGACCTTCGATTTCAGAGACTGTCGACTGGGCGCGAACGCTCCTGCTTATGCATGCAGATTCCCTTGATGAGGCGATGGTCCGTAAGACACTCAATGTGCTTCTGAAATACGAAAGCGACATTGAAGCTACTTCCAATGCGGTCGGCTCTATGGCGCGTAACGCGGCTTCTGCATCTGAATCCAAACGTCTTCCGAGTGGATATCCCAGCCTGTCATGAGCGCAGAACGCACCATCACGGATTTTGTGAGGGCGCTGCGCTCGGCTGATGTGAAGGTTTCAACGGCTGAAACGCTGGATGCGGTAAAAGCTGTTGATCTTGTCGGATACGAAGACCGGGAGTTTCTGAAAACGGCGCTTCGCTCGGTTCTGGCAAAGTCCGAAGCCGAAAAAGATACTTATGACAGGCTCTTCGAACTGTTCTTTCAAAGAAAGAAGAAAGCGCAAAGCGAAGAAGCAACGACTGCAGAGCAGGATACTGACGAAGATTCTGGCGAACCGCAGAACTTCATGGATATCGCTGAAAGTTCTGATGAAGCAGCCATTGAGATGGCGCTGGAGCGTGCAGGGCAGGCATCAGGTCTTCAGGATATACGCTTCTCTACCCAGACCTCGTATTATGCTCAGCAAATGCTCAAAGAGATGGGCGTCCGCGAGATGGAAGCAGAGCTTCTGGTGCAGTTGCAGGCTCACACACCTGAAGGCGATGCTGAAGCTGAACGCATGATGGACGCGCGCAAAATAATGACGGCGCGGGCTATCGAGTTTGCGAAACAGCAATTTGAAGTCTTTGGTGCTGGCGCTACGCAGCAGTTCCGCGAAGACTTTCTCGCCGATAAGCGCATCAACGAGATGGACCGCTCCGATATGGAGCGCATGAAGCCGCTCATTCAGAAACTTGCCAAACGCCTCGTAAGCAAACATTCGCGGCGCAAGCGCCAGAAGAACCGCGGGCAGCTCGATATTCGCAAAACGCTCAGGGCCAATGCAGGTCGCGACGGCGTGCCGTTTGATGTCCATTGGAGGCAGACAAAAAAAGACCGGCCAAAGCTGGTTCTGATTTGTGATGTCTCTGGCTCAGTTGCGCGGTTTGTTCGGTTTTTGCTCCTGTTCCTGTATTGCGTTCGCGATGTCGTGCCGGACCTGCACACTTACGCTTTCTCGGCCCGCCTCAAGGATGTCGGACCATATCTCGATACGTCACTGGACGGGTTTGAAAGCGCTATGGAGCGGATTCTGGCGGAAATCGGTTGGGGTTCCACCGATTACGGCCAGGCGCTATCAGACCTTCAGGTGGATCATTGGTCCAAGATCGATCGACGTACGACCGTTATCGTTCTTGGTGATGCGCGGTCCAATCATGGTGACCCGCGCATTGATATCTTTGAGGAACTGGCAGCCAAGACGAAGCGTATTGTCTGGCTCAATCCGGAAGCGCGTCCGCTTTGGGGAACAGGTGATAGCGAAATGCTACGCTATTTCCCGCACTGTTCGACCGTCACAATGCTCTCCAACCTGAAGCAGTTGGAGAGAGCCATTGATGACGTGTTGATGCACTACAGCTAGGCTTCGTCTGCAAAGCTTCGGAAGACGCGGGCGAGAGAAGAGGCCGCTGCCTCAATGATAATCTCGCCTTTTTCCACTGTCGCCTGAGATGGATCTGAACCAATCCGGCCATCCGGAAAATTATCGCGGTAATTGTCCGCGTCGCGGAAGTCTGAAATCGGCGCGATCTTCGGAGACATCTCCACATTTCGTACCTGATCAGGGTAGCCCGCATAGGTGACTGCGACCTCTGATGCTGTCGCATGCATGCCGTCTCCGGTCGGAAACTGACGTCGGCACTCGTCCATTACGCCAGGCATCTCCCACCAGTTCTTAGCCTTCAGGCGTAGATCTGGAAGTGAATTGCTGCCCGGGCGCTGGAAGCTACGTTCCGCATAGAGCTCGGCAAAAGCCGCCTGAAGCGTTGCTGTGTTACCGCCATGGCCGTTGAACCAGAAGATGCGTTCGAAGCCGTGCCGGATCAGGGAGTCTGTCCAATCCTTCATCGCAGCAATCATGGTTGAAGGTCGTAAAGTCATACTTCCAGGAAAGCCGAGATGGTGCTGTGCAATGCCGACATTGAAGGTTGGCCCGATCAGCATGTCTGTTTTCTGCTCAGCAGCGAAGGCGATGATCTCCGGGCAGAGCGCGTCTGTGCCGATCAGGCCGGTCGGACCATGCTGCTCGGTAGAGCCGACGGGTATCAGAATTGCCTTCGATTTTTCAAGATAGGCTTCGACTTCAGGCCAGGTGGAAAGTTGCAGGCGCATTGTACATCCTTGTGTGCTTCTTGATTTGAAAGCTGGAGGTGAACGCAGATGAGTTCAAGTGCGAGACTGTGCGTCGCATAAAAAAGGCGCCGTTTGGCGCCTCGTGGAGTTGTTCGATTTAATTCGCAGTGCAGATGTCAGGTGCGCGATAGGGCAGGTCCAGTAGATCAAAATAGGCTTGTCCGAGTGCAATATGGCGGAACGCACGGTTATCCAGCTCTGACAGTATCATGGAATTTACCTCAACCTCTTCGGCGTAAACGTTGAAGGTTTTGTTGAAGCTGGCAACGAAGTCCGTTCCTGTCAGGATGCGATCGTAATACTGATTGAAGAAGGCCGTGTAAGCCGAGACATTTTCAGGCGTGTCGAAGTAATTATCAGCAATCACGCGCCAGGTTATATCGAGCATCAGGTTCGGATGTCGGTCCAGACGCTCGGACATTAATGCAATATGTTCGTCGGCCGGTATTGTCGTGAGTTCGCGTGACAAGCCCATATGCACCCAGATGATCTTGTTGTGTGGATAGCGTTGCAACACATAATCCATCAGCGCGAGATATTCCGTCGGGTCATCATCAGAGCCGAGATCTGAGTGGATTGCGATAGGCATATCGAAATGCCGAAGGCGCTCCATAAAGCCTCGCCAGTCGTCGATATTGTCGGGAGTAGCCGGAACATGGCCATTGCCAAACAGGGCCTGCTTCACAAGGTTCACTTCGCCCATCCACTGGAACAGTCCGGGATAAGTGGCATCATACAGATCCAGCACGTCATTCACGTTCTCTGGATTGGCGAGGTCGGGGAAGGTCGCCGATAGGGTCAGCACGAGGTTATCCGGGCGGTTCGTAGCGAGGTTGGCGGCATTAGCCATGTCGTTCTGGATGGACGGGGTTGCGGGAACACCGGGACAATCAAGATAATAAGTGCAACTGTTGGTGTACGGCAGCGACTGACCAATGCCGTAAATGTTAGCGAAGAGCACGCCGCTATCTTCGAGATAGGCGAGCACCTCCTCGTATGGTCGTGGCTGGCCTCCAAACGGGCGGAAGTGGTTATGGGTATCGACAACGAAAGTTGAAGGCTGCGTTGCACGATCATAACAGGCCTGATCCGGACCTTCGCGGAACATATCCAACGTTCTGCTTGATGCCGCGAGCGGTGCGCGAGCTTCAATGTCGGGTGTAGATGTGGTTGTTGTGCAGGCCGCGAGTGTTGCGGTCGCAAACATGGCTGCTGATACGTGCTTGATCATTCTTCCCCCCTTGACCCTTTCAGGCCACGTCCCTCAAATGATTAGGAATGAAGTCAGTAAAACATGCAAGCCGTGGAACGTCCCTCCTTCGTTCAGGGGATGTGTAGCGGTCATGATGACGGTTCACTGTATGCGACGTTTATGATCAGAGGTTTGAATGAAACTTAGCATCGGGCCAGGCGCTCTCGTTGCAGCAGCATTTATCGGGCCGGGAACCGTTACTGCCTGCACGCTCGCCGGTGCAAATTTCGGATCCGCACTGCTTTGGGCACTCGTTTTTGCGACGTTCGCCACCATGATTTTGCAATCCATGTCTGCACGCCTTGGTGTGGGCGCGCGGTTGGGGCTGGGAGAAGCCTTGATGGCGGGCGCGGGTAAAACACCGGTTCGTTACGTGATCGCGGGACTCGTGCTTGCGGCACTTGGGCTGGGGAATGCCGCTTATGAAGGCGGTAATTTGTCTGGCGGCGCGCTGGGCGCCGAAGCGCTATTGGGTGATCTGAACGAGGACGAGTTTAAAGCCGTGGTTCTTGCGTTATCGGCGCTCGCGGCTGCGCTTCTAATGCTTGGCGGATATAAGCTGATCGAGAAGGCGCTGGTATCCGTCGTGATCTTGATGGCTTTGGCGTTTTTGATCGCCGCTGTGCTGGTGAAACCTGATTTAGGCGCGATGATAAATGGGTTGGTTCCGACGATCCCGGAAAATGGCCTTTTTACCGCGATCGCGCTCATTGGTACGACCATCGTGCCTTATAACTTGTTTTTGCATGCGGCCTCTGCGCGCAAGCGCTGGACTGAGACTAGTGATGTTGCAGTCAGCGAAGCACAGAGTGATACAGTGATTTCGGTCGGGCTTGGTGGATTGATATCGATCTTTGTCCTGACCACTGCTGCAGCTAGCTTATTTGGAACGGGAAGCGAGATTTCGAGCGCGCTGGATATGGCAGCAGCTATTGAGCCGACTTATGGCCAGTTTGCACGTTGGCTTGTTGGCGTTGGTTTACTTGCAGCCGGTCTGAGTTCAGCGATTACCGCACCAATGGCTACTGCCTTTGCGGTGACCGAGCTTTTTAAAAGTGATGACCCGCGCATTCAGGAAAGCGTGTTCAAGGGTGTGGCGCTCATCACGTTGCTGATCGGAACAGGATTAGCTGTTTCAGGTATCCGTCCGACCGATGTGATTTTTATCGCGCAGATCGCAAACGGGCTACTTCTGCCGATCATTGCGGCAAGCTTACTTTATGCGATGAACAGAAAGTCTCTGCTTGGTGACCGCGTTAATGGGCTGCTTTCGAACATCCTGGGCGTGGGTGTTGTTTTGATTACCCTTCTAATGGGCATACGCGGGATTGGGCGCGCCGTCGGGTTCTGGCCATGACGAAAACAATTGATCTCAACGCAGACATTGGAGAGCTTGAGGGCGATACGGGCCGCAGTCTGGATGCTGACATCCTTAGCGTGGTTACGTCATGCAATATCGCGTGTGGCGGTCATGCTGGTGATGAAGAGAGTATGCGAAAGACTCTAAGGCTAGCTAAGCGGCTTGGCGTTAAAGCTGGGGCGCATCCATCTTATCCTGACCGTGAAAACTTCGGCCGTGTGTCCATGGCCATTTTACCTGAAGAGTTGCGGGCGAGCCTGAGGCAGCAAGTCCAGATTTTTATAAAAATAGCGGAGGATGAGGGAGTATCGATCGCACACCTGAAACCTCATGGCGCCCTTTATAATGATGCCGCGAAAGACGAGGACCTTGCTGCCGTGATATCGGCCGTCGCGGCAGAGCATGGTATTTCAACGATAGTTGGTCTACCGGGCAGCAAAGTGCGAAATGCTGCAATTGTTCATAATCTTCAATTCTGCGCTGAAGGCTTTGCCGATAGAGCGTACGAAGACGATGGAAGTCTGAGAGCGCGCGCTAAAAATGGCGCGGTGCTTTATAATGCGAATGAACAAGCGAGGCAGGCGCTGGAGCTTGTCAGTGGAAACGTGACGGCCTTTTCAGGCGAACATATCCAGTTGGACGTTCAAACGATTTGTCTGCACGGCGATACGCCGGGCGCATTTGAAGCCGCCAAAGCAATTCGGGAAGCGCTTGAGGCGACAGGAGTTTCGATTGGCTCTGACTAAAGACAACATCAGTATGATCGGCGACGATCTTATCCGCGTTGCCGGCCTTCCCAGACCAGAGCTGCGAACACTGGCTCGCGAGCTCCGCGCTAGCGGCGAATGGTTGGAGGTCGTCGATGGAATTGAAGACAGCGTTGTCCAGTTCGACCCTTTAAGGTTACGACCAGACGAAGCTGTACGCCATTTATTGTCTTCTAAGCCGGTCAATGAAATTGGCAGCGACGCCGAACTTACGGAGGTTTGTCTTGAGGTAAAGTTCGGCGGAGAAAATGGCCCAGATTTCAGGGCCGTTTGTGACGAATTGAAACTGACGGAACAGGAATTGATTTCCGCGATCTGTGACGCTGAGCTTTGTGTCGATATAGTTGGGTTCACACCGGGCTTTGCCTACATATCCGGTCTTCCAGAGGCGCTTACAGTACCGCGCCTTAAGGAGCCTCGAAAACGTGTCCCAGCGGGCTCTTTCGGCATCGCGGCTGGAAAATGCGGTACTTATGCACTGGAAGGGCCTGGAGGATGGCCCTTGATCGGTCGTGTCGTGAACCGTTTGTTTAATCCGGAAAGAGAAAAACCGTTTCTCCTGTCTGCAGGGCAAAAAGTGCGCGTCTTGCGCCGGAGCGACGTATGATTGAAGTTTTGAACGCAGGGCTCCAGACAACAATTCAGGCAGGCGTCAGAGCAGGTCACCGACATTTCGGTGTTCCGGGTTCAGGGCCGGCTGATCCGTTATCAATGTCGCTCGCGAACCGGTTGGTGGGAGCGGACGCAACACAGCCTGCATTTGAACTGACTCTGACGGGAGCAAGCTTTCGCTTCCATTCCGCGGTGATGGTCTCTGTGACCGGCGCTGAGGCGGGTGTGTCACTGAATGGTGCCGGAGTGCCCATGCATGCAACCGTTCCGGTAACAGCGGGAGACGAGCTGGATGTTGCTCCGGCCAGACATGGCTGCAGGTCCTATCTGGCGGTATCGGGGCGGTTAAACGTCTCTGAATTTTTGGGCTCTAGGTCCACTTACCTTCCGGGAGGATTTGGCGGACATGAGGGCAGAGCTTTAAGAGCTGGAGACCGTATTGAGGTATCAGATGTACGGTCGGTTGCGGAGGTCGAAACGCCGCGCGAACTTCGTCCTCTGTTCAATGACAATGTTCTTTTGCAAGCGTGTCCGTCATCGGAGTTCGAATTTCTGAATGAGGATGCGCAAACGATACTTTTCGATGAAGGCTTGAAGGCGACGCAGCGCTCCAGCCGGATGGGTGTTGAGCTCTCCGGAGACCGTGCGGTTGGCTGCAATGCTCCAGAGAAGCAAAGTTCACCGGTCTTTCCCGGAAGTGTTCAATGTCCGCCGGAAGGCAAGCCGTTCATTCTGCTTGCGGATGCGCAAACGACTGGAGGCTATCCGCATGTTCTTCAGGTGATCAGCAACGACCGGTTCCAATTGGGCCAGATCAAACCCGGTGCGAGGGTTCGCTTTATTCAAAGAACTCCGGACGAAGCGGCGGATCGGCTCAGGGCTCGTTGGGAGGCTTATTCTGACTGGTTGTCGTCGCCGGTCATTTGAGGTTTGCCTGATTTCCTGCGCGCGCGAAAAAACGATTGTAGAAGCGCGGATGATTCCTCGGCGAACGGGCCTTGTTCGACTTCCGGATGCCAATGGCAAGTGGGTTGTTCGAAGAACTTTACGCCATTCGCTACCGCACCACCTTTTACGTCTTCGGCCGCATAGATGATCCGTTCAATCCGTGCATTCGCAATAGCACCAGCACACATCGTACAAGGTTCCAGCGTAGTATAGAGGTGTAGCCCCATGAGGCGGTAATTTTCGCGAATAATTGAAGCTGCCCGCATTGCCACGATTTCTGCATGTGCTGTCGCGTCATGACGCTCGATTGGGCCATTTCGACCTTCGGCAACGATGTTTCCGGTTTCCGGATCGATCAGCACGGCTCCCACGGGGACTTCTCCTGCATCCGCTGCTTCTTCTGCAAGTTCCAGAGCCCTGCGCATATAGGTCGATTTATCCGACATTCTGACTGTGCTCCTGATCGCGGCTATGGACATTATCGATTGTGTGTTTAAGCGGTACAGCTTCGTTTCGTACTACAGAGATTTGAGTTCAATGAGAATTGTTGCTGGTAAACTTAAAGGTCGCTCGATCAGAACACCTGACGGAAAGTCCACCCGGCCGACGACAGACCGCGTTCGTGAGTCTGTTTTCAATTTACTTGAACACAATGACGATATGCCGTCCCTTGATGGGGCTCGTGTGATTGATTTGTTTGCGGGTTCTGGCGCGCTTGGCTTTGAAGCGATTTCGCGCGGCGCATCCTTCTGTCTTTTCGTTGAGATCGCGGCGGGTGCGCGCGGGATCATTCGTGAAAATATCGAGGAGTTCCAGCTTTTCGGTATTACCCGTATTCATAGACGATCAGCTACAGATCTCGGTAAAAAGCCTGCGGGGCTTAGCGATCCGTTCGATCTGGTTTTTCTGGACCCGCCATACAATCAGGGGCTGGTCGCGCCGGCGCTTAGACAGCTCGAGTATGGTGATTGGATCACGCCTGACGCGGTAGCTATCGTTGAAACCGACGCGGAAGAAGAGCTGGAGATCGCCAACTGGGAACAGCTGGATGAGCGGCTCTACGGAGATACCAAAGTCCGTATCTACCGTTATTCGACGCAAGCTTAGCTGAGATTATCCAGAAATTCGTCTTTGATATCGACAGACGACTTCGTACCGACAACGCCTCTATGGTCCGCAATCCAGGTCTGAGCTGCGTCGCGTCCGCGGTTTTTGAGTTCGGTCAGGAAGCGCCAGCTGGTTTCGTATTTTGTTTCAATCGATAGCTTGCAGAGCTGTTGGTCCGCGCGGATCGCATGGATAAACAGGCGGCGATACCGCGACTGCATCCGATCAGCGAGCCAGTTCTCATCCAGAAGCTTCTGTACGAAAGCGATGGACCGTAGTTCGGATATCAGAGACGCGTTGAACGTAATCTCGTTCAAGCGGTCCAGAATTGCAGAGGCCGTTTTGGGCGTTCCTTTCCGGACCAAAGGGTTGATATGGACGATCAGAATGTCTTTCGGCACGTCAGCATAGAATAGGGGATAAAGGGCAGGGTTCCCGACATAGCCGCCATCCCAAAGCGGTGTGCCTTCGATTTCTACCGCTTTGAACACCTGAGGCAGACACGCCGATGCAAGAACAGCATCTTCCGTGATCTCATTGGTTTTAAAAATGCGGGCTTTGCCGGTTTCAACGTTCGTTGCAGCGATGAAGAGATCGATCTCCGTTTCGGCGCGAAGCACGTCAAAGTCGATAATTTTCCGCAGCGTTTGCTTTAGCGGATTATAGTCGAACGGGTTCAGGTCATATGGGCTGGCAACATTGGTCAGCGCTTGGAACATGGCAAATGGCGTGAATGGGCCGAAGGCGGGAGACATGCTGCTCGCTGCCGCTAGCGGGGCTCCACGTTGTGAGACGTCACGCCAATAGGCTTCCAGCACTTCGCGTGCGCCATCCCGGCCGTTTACAGCGTACCCGTAGGCAAGGGCGACAGCATTCATGGCGCCTGCAGAGGTCGCGGTGATTGCTTTGATGTCGAGTGAGCCTTCCTCGAGTAGGTAATCGAGAACCCCCCAGGTGAAAGCGCCATGGGCGCCGCCCCCCTGAAGGGCAAGGCTGATCGGTTGTGCTGCCATATTAGATATCTGTCCCCGTGCCGGGCGTTACAACACAACGAATAACCGCGCGATATGGTCTACCTACGATTTAGGGTCGGGTTGCGGTCGGCTGAATACATACTTTGTGTTGGTGCTTAGCGCTTCATTATAAGAATAACCTTCCAGCGCGAAAGTTTTTAACGTGTCTTCGGACGTAATCTTATTGTCGCATATCCATCGAGCCATCAGGCCACGTGCGTATTTTGCATAAAAACTTATCACGCGCGACTTCTCATCTTTCTCCTCTCGGAAGACCATTTCCAGAACGGGAGCATCGAGACGCTTCTTTTTAACGGACGAAAAATACTCGTTTGAAGCGAGATTGATTACTGGGCCACCGGCGGGTTTCAGATCGTTATTGATAAGATCAGTGATTTTCTCGCCCCAGAAGTCATACAGGTTCTGGCCCCGCTGTGTATTCAACCGAGTGCCCATCTCGAGGCGATATGGGTGGATCAAGTCCATAGGTCGCAGGAGGCCATACAGGCCGGACAGGATGCGTAGATTGCTTTGGGCATAGTCGAGCGTTTCAGTCGAAACGTTACGCGCGTCGAATCCGCGGTAAACGTCGCCGTTGAATGCCAATAGGGCAGGTTGCGCTTCTTCGGCAGACATGCCTTTTGCGAGCGCTTGATATCGTTCAAAATTGAGATTTGAGAGATCGTCCGACAGTTTCATGAGCGAGCCGATCTCTGAGCGGCTCAGCTTTTTGGTGCGCTCAACGAGCTCTGCTGTATCCGTTTCCAGCCGTGGAGCTGTCTTGTCGATTGCTACAGGCATCTCTTCAAAGTTCAGGTTTTTGGCTGGTGATAGAAGTACGAGCATTGTTGTGTCTTTACCCTGATATAACGCGCTCTTCTGGCGCTTTCGATACTTTGTGACGTCATCCTTATGAGATTTGGATGTAGCGTTCGAATGGCGCGAGCAAACCCAAGCGTTGGTGTTATCTGACCCGATTCGAACTCGAGTAAGCTTGTCACCGACTAGACTGTGAAAATTCGGCCCGGATTCATGATGTTTTGGGGGTCCAGTGCGCGTTTGATCCGCCGCATGGTCTCAAGCTCTGCAGGATTTTTATGGTCTGGAAGTTCGTGGCGTTTCAAAAGGCCAATCCCGTGCTCTGCTGAAATCGAACCGCCCATTGAGGTTACCAGCGTGTGGACCAGATCCGTTATGTGTTCAGCTTGCGCCTTGATGATAGGGTGCTCTGCGGACGCAGGCTCAGCCACGGCATAGTGAAGATTACCGTCTCCGAGGTGGCCGAATGCAAAAATTTCAACATTCCCAACGTCAGATTTTAGCCTGGCTTCGCATTCTTTCAGGAATCCTGGGAAAAGTGATACCGGGATTGAAATGTCGTGGTTTATCGATGTCAGGAAGCCGCGCTTCACGAGCGGAAGGCTCTCCCGGACTTTCCAGAACTCTTCGGCATGAGTGAGAGACGCGGCGATAGTGCCATCAGCGATCAGACCGTTCTCGAATGCCTTTTCGAGGACTTGTTCCATAGTGCTCTGTGCGAGTTTTTCGTCTGCGAAGGAAAGCTCAACGAGAACGCGCCATGGTAGTTCGTTAGGTAGAGGGTCTCTGCATCCGCTGATCTCGGCAGCTGCGAGTTCTACTCCGCTTTTGTGCATGAGTTCGAAGCTGGTGACCGTATCGCCTGCTTCACTGCGAAATAGTGACAGGAGGTCTACTGCGTGTTCCGGCGTCTCCAGTGCCAACCATGCGGTTGCCGTCCGAGGTGTCGGGAACAGTTTGAGGCAAGCGCCAGTTACAATTCCTAGTGTGCCTTCAGCACCGGCAAAAAGGTGTTTCAGATCATAGCCGGTATTATCTTTTCGAAGCCCGCGAAGGCCGCCCCAAATTTCGCCATCTGCTGTGACGACTTCGATACCGAGCAAAAGGTCCCTCATCATTCCGTAACGGAGTACGGCCACGCCACCCGCATTGGTCGAAATCAATCCGCCGATTGTTGCAGTCCCCTGGCTTCCCAGTGAGAGCGGAAAGAAGCGGTCATTGTTTTCGGCGGCACTGTGCACTGATGTGAGAATGCATCCGGCATCAACAGTGATGGAATTGTTCAGCGGATCAATATCACGAATTGTGTTCATGCGCTTGAGCGAGAGAACGACTTCACCATGTGCGAGGCCAGCGTTCACAAGACCTGTATTGCCGCCTTGAGGCGTAATCGCGACGTTATGTTTCGCGCATAGTTTGACGGCAATTGCTGCTTCCTCAGTCGATGCCGGCTTTAGAAGAAGCTGCGAATATCCTCGATAGTTTCCACGCCAGTCTTCTAGGTGCGGGCTTATTTCCTCAGGATCGATACTCCAGCTCTTTTCGCCAAGAGCTGATTTGATTTCGTCCAGAAAGGCTTGCGGGAGGCTTTGGGCGTCGTGGGTCATGTGGATTAGATAACTACTGAGCTTAGTGAATCACAGGGCGGCTCGACGAAGTCGGTCGTTTATGGCAGCGCCAATTCCAACTTCGGGGATGGGAGCAACGGCGATAGCATCATAAGTGAGATCGAGTTCACGTATCATCGCATACAGGTTGGAAGCTGCTTCGGTGAGATCACCTGTCTCAGAGAGCGACAGCGTCGTCGTCGCAGCGACAGGTCCGAAGCCGATATAGGCTTCGTCTGCTTCCGGAGACGTGATGTTCAGGCGAAGTCTGGCCTCAGGAGAATAGTGCCGTGACAGCATACCAGGTGATTTTGGCGCGTTATCGTCGTGCAAGGATGTACCTATCTTACCGACCACGGCCTCGATATCGTCTTTGGATACACTTCCGGGGCGCAACAGTGTCACTTCGTCGTTTAGTACAGCGACGACAGTCGATTCAAGGCCGATCCGAGCACTTCCACCATCCAGCACAAGTGGGAGATTGGCCCCAAACTCATCCCTAACATGCTGAGCTGAAGTCGGGCTAACATAGCCCGAAATGTTGGCGGACGGGGCGGCGATCGGCTTTCCGAAGGCGGCGATCACTTCTTGCGCAACGGGATGGGCTGGAAAGCGCAGCGCCTGCGTCTCAAGACCGGCCCTCGCGAGATCGCATATTGTATTCGAAGCCGACTTTGGAAGAACCATAGTGAAGGGGCCGGGCCAGAACACCTCGGCGAGCTGTTGCGCCTTGCCGCTGAAATCTGCTTGCGCCGCCGCCATATCCATAGAGCCGACGTGCGCGATTAGCGGATTGAACTGCGGGCGTTTCTTGAGTGCGAAAATCTTTGCCACTGCGTCTGCATTGGTCGCGTCAGCGGCAAGCCCATAAACGGTCTCGGTAGGGAGGCCGATCAATTCGCCTACGGAGAGCAATTCTATTGCAGCGGTGCAGTTTGTCATGCGGGGCTGATACCGGATTAAGAGGACGACATAAACTCTTATTGTTGGTTGCCACCTTTGACGTCAGCGGACGGCTCGTTGTACCAGCATTATACGACATATAAAAAATATAAGGGAATAGAGATATGGATGCAAAAACATCACCTGACGAGCAGATCGGAAAATCGCCCAAGGTGACGTTGGACTATCCATACGAAGAGAGCGAAGCACCCGAGCAGGGGACGGTAAAAGAAGTCGCTGACGGCGTTTTCTGGGTGCGTATGGCGCTGCCATTCTCTCTGCAATGGATCAACCTCTGGCTCTTGCGCGATCATGACGGTTGGGTGGTTGTCGATACCGGCATGGGAATGGAAGAGACCCGTGAGCACTGGCGGACTATTTTTGACACCGTTCTGCAAGGTTTGCCGGTCAAGCGTGTGATCGTGACACATATGCATCCGGATCATGTCGGTCTGGCTGGGTGGATATCGAGAAAGTTCGATGCGCCACTTCATATGTCTCAGCTAGAATATCTTATGTGCCGCACGCTTGTTGGCGATACCGGTCGTAGGGCACCTGAAGCGGGCATACGGTTCTTCAAGGCGTCAGGCTGGGATGATGAGGCAATTCAAACCTACAAGGACCGTTTCGGACGGTTTGGGCTCGCCGTTTCAAGACTACCAGATTCCTACGAGCGTCTATCTGATGGAGACGTGCTTTCTATCGATCGAAGTGACTGGCAGGTTTTAGTCGGCTCCGGGCACTCGCCGGAGCATGCGTGTCTATTCAATGCTGAAAAGAATTTATTCATTTCGGGCGATCAGTTGCTGCCGCGGATCTCGTCCAATGTTTCAGTGCACCCAACCGAGCCAAACGCTGATCCCCTGACTGACTGGATCGAGAGTTGTGCTCGATTACGTGATGCATTGCCGGAAGATGTTCTGGTTCTGCCAGCGCATAATCTCCCATTCCGTGGAGCAAAGGCGCGGTTTCAGGCTTTGATTGACGGACATGAGAAGTCGTTGCGCAGGTTGTTACGCAGGCTGGACGAACCAAAAACGGTACCGGAGTGTTTCGGCGCAATTTTTGTTCGTGAAATCAGTCCGGACATACTTTCGCTTGCGACGGGCGAAACTCTGGCCCATCTCAATTGTCTGATTGGACGTGGTCAGGCTGTTCGTACGCTCGGGGACGATGGCGTATGGCGGTATGAAAGGGTGAGCTGATGTTACGTGAAAAGAAGCCGATGTATCGCATAGGTATCGGGCTGATCGGCCTAAGCGTTCTGGGCTGGATTGTTGTAATCGGCTTGCAGCTCTTCGGTTTCGTTGCGGGATCGTCGGGCACTGTTCAATCATCGTTGGTGTTCAGCGCACTGCTACCAATTTGTGGGGGATTGGGCATGCTCGTTCTGCTCATTCAGGTCGTCATAGACCGATTGAACAGCAAAGAAGACGACTATTATTCGAAGAATGTGGAGCGCTGATATGATTATCACGACAACTGAGACAATTCCCGGCCGTGAAATCTCTGAGGTGATTGGTATCGCCAAGGGCAATGTTGTGCGTGCACGCTTCGTTGGGCGGGACATTATCGCGGGCCTCAGAACGCTTGTCGGCGGCGAAGTCGACGAATACACCAAACTTATGGCCGAAGCGCGTGAACAATCTTACGACCGCATGCTTGAATCTGCGCGGCAAATGGGTGCAGATGCCGTCGTGAACGTGCGGTTCACAACATCCCTTATCATGCAAGGCTCATCTGAGATCATGACCTATGGAACGGCGGTACGTCTGAAATGAACGATATTACTGAGGACAATCAGGAAAAGGCATCGCTTCTTGAGCGTGGTCTTGGCGAACTGAAAGAGCTGATTGTCACCATCGCGGTATTTCTGCCGGTCTGGTTTTTTGTTTCGCTGTTTTTCTATGAGCTCCGCTCTATTCCAAGCGAAAGCATGGTGCCAAACCTTCAGGTTGGTGACCGCGTCGCTGTTTCAAAATTCGCATACGGCTATTCGCGCTATTCTCTTCCACTTGGCGTCGGCCGGTTTCTGCCATTGGGTGAAGGGCGAATGTTTGCGGGTGAACCTGAACGTGGTGACGTCATCGTGTTTCGCCACCCCCACCAGGACCGCGTGATGATCAAACGACTGATCGGTTTGCCCGGCGACCGAATTCAGATCTTTGATAATCTGATACTTCTCAACGGCGAACCGATGCGCCAGGAGCCAGTACGCCGTGTCAGCTATCACGAACATCGCTACGGCCAGCTGCTAAATGCAGATGAGCTGATGGAGACGACACCTGAAGGCGTATCTTATCTGGTGCATGATATCGTAGAAGGAACGAGTGAAGATCGCGAGCCACGCGCGGAGACCCCGTTGTTTGTCGTACCAGAGGGGCACTACTTCTTCATGGGTGATAATCGCGACAACTCTACAGATGCGCGTGCTCTTACAGGGCACTGTCCGCAGAGTTCCGAAGGCGTGATTGATCGTGCGGGTTGTCCCCCAGCGCGCCGCTATCGTCAGGAAGCCAGCATCGGCTTTGTGCCGTTTGATCACCTGATTGGTCGTGCGGATACGGTTCTGTTCACGCTGAATTTCTGTAGCCGTTACGAATCGGGCTGCCCGGAAGGTCGGGTCTGGAAAAGTTTGTAGGCCTGATTATCCCTTAATTAGCCAGTTTATGAGAGCGTCCTTCGCGTAGAGGGGCTGCTCCATGTTGTATGAATTCGTTCGCTTCGCCGACTTATCAGAGGATGATATTTCCGTTTGGAAATCCATCATCTCCGGCGACATTGCGCTTTCCAGCCCGTTCTTCGAGCCCGCCTTTACGCGCGTTGTGTCTGAAGTTCGAGATGATGTCTGGATCGCCCTTGGTCGTGAAGACGGCGAATTGAAACTCATATGGCCTATGCAAAAGGCCGGA
>CENJ01172034.1_pt1 | contig 37373 bp, 46 predicted proteins | sample 356161 | NCBI WGS metagenome assembly CENJ01 (sample SAMEA2619531, study PRJEB7988) | marine metagenome | biome: marine biome (ENVO:00000447); feature: surface water layer (ENVO:00002042); material: "saline water (ENVO:00002010), including plankton (ENVO:xxxxxxxx)" | depth 5 m | reverse complement strand
TCTCTTTTCATGTGAAATATATTATCGTCTGATGGCGGCTTGCCTTGCAGAAACATTTTTTTAACAATTTCGACAAATTCTCCAGTTTCACTTCCCAAACCTAAAGCTGCAGTAAGAAGTCTGGGTGTTTTAATAGCTGACTCTTTTTCTATTTCATTAAAACTTTCTTTTAAAGAGTCTAAATCTAGGCTTGGATCACTTGTTACTTTTGTGACAAAGTCTGTATAGGTATTAAAAAATTTTTTTATCTCTTCACTCATATTTTCTCCATTTTAATTATCAACCTTTAAAGATCTTTGACTATCAGCAATATTATAAAGGTGCTCTTGTGCTTCTGGCTTTAGCTGAGCAACACCCATTGTCAAAACGTCTATCACAGCAGTATAAGCAATTCTTGATGTTAAAGGCTTTGAAATTCTGTTATTTACACCGATGTTTATAGTTAGTGGAAAATCACATATATCAGCTAAAGGTGTATCGCCTGGAACTATTCCAATAACCTTCACACCATTTTTTCTAACAATTTTCACACTATCTATTAATGCTGCTGTCGTTCCAGACTGAGAAACAACCACAACTACATCATTTTTTTCAAGAGAATTGGCAGACATAAATTGAAGATGCGGATCTGATATATACGAAGAAGGAATTTTCAGTCTGAAAAATTTGTGTTGACCATCCATTGCAACTGGAGCCGAGCCTCCAAAAGCATAAAACTCTACTCTGTCGGCGTTAACTAATACATCGATTGCATTTTCAAGAACATTTTGGTCAATTTGAGACCTTACATTTAGTATTTCACTTATGGTGGTGTCAAAAACTTTTTCACATAACTCATGAATTGAGTCATCTTCATCAATTTCATACATTACAAAATAATCGTCTGCAGCGAGTTGCTGAGAGAGATTAATTTTTAACTCTTGAAATCCGGAGAATCCTATTGCTTTACAAAATCTGATTAGCGTTGGTTCACTAATACCCATCGCAGTTGATGCTTCCGCAGTCTTCATCATAATGATTGATTTAGGATCATTAAGAATGTATTCACCAACAATTTTTTCAGACTTTCTTAAGTCTGGTAACGAATTTTTAATTTGCCTCAATAATTTTGTCGACATAAGGTTAGAATATCTAACTTAAACATAAAAATGAATCCCTAAATGGACGTATCTCATATTTTAGACAACTTAAATGATGATCAGAGAAATGCTGTTACCTCTGAGAAACAACATTTGCTTGTCTTAGCTGGTGCAGGGTCTGGAAAAACAAGGGTTCTTGTTCACAAAGTTGCATGGGAGGTCGAGGCTTTAGGTAAAAATCCTTCCTCAATAATGGCAGTAACATTCACAAATAAAGCTGCAAATGAAATGAGATCGAGAATCGAAGAACTCCTTCAATCTCCAATGCTTGATTCTTGGGTAGGAACATTTCATGGTTTATCCCATAAGCTGCTAAAAAGGTTTAACAAGGAAGCTGGCCTTTCAAGTGGTTTTACTATTTTAGATTCTGATGATCAATTAAGAATAGTAAAAAGAATTTCAAAGGAGTTGAATTTTGATGAAGCTACTTGGCCAGCGAGGCAAAGCCAATGGCAGATCAATTCTTGGAAGGATGACGGCATTCGTAGTAAAGATGTTAATGAGAATGGCGATTTCTATGCTGAAACAGTTAATAAAATTTATAAAGAATATGAGGAAGTTTGCAACAAAGATAATTTAGTAGATTTTGGAGAGTTATTATTAAAATCTTATGAGGTATTGGTTAATTCACCATCTGTAAAAACTTTTTTTCAATCAAGATTTCAATCAATATTAATAGATGAGTTTCAAGATACAAACACTATTCAATATAAATGGTTAAAAGAAATTGCTTCAAATAAGGCGAATATAACTGCTGTTGGAGATGATGATCAGTCAATATATGGATGGAGGGGTGCAAAGGTAGAACATGTTAATTCTTTCACCGAAGATTATAAAAATACTGAAATAGTCAGACTTGAGCAAAACTATAGGTCAACAAATGTAATTTTAAATGCCGCAAATGCTCTCATTGATAATAATAAGGAAAGACTTGGTAAAAATTTGTGGACAGATAAAAATGATGGAGAACAGATAATTTTATATCAGGCCTATAACGAGCAGGATGAGGCAAGATTTGTGGCTGATGTTCTAAAAGATTGGATGAATAAAGGAGGCGCATATGAAGAAACAGCAGTTTTATATCGATCTAATGCACAATCGAGAGCTATAGAAGAAGCACTATTAAGAATTAGTATTCCATATAGAATCTATGGTGGGCTTCGTTTTTACGAACGGCTTGAGATAAAAAATGCAATCGCATACCTCAGGATCATTTTTAATAACAATGATAATCCATCTTTTGAAAGATCAATTTCAAATCCTACAAGAGGAGTTGGCGAAAAAACATTAGGTAAAATTCGAAATACTGCAAAAAAATATAACATTTCGTATATAAAAGCATCAGCGAAATTAATTGATGAAGGCTCTATATCTGGAAGAGGTGGATCAGGACTTAGAGATTATCTTGAATTTGTTGCTGTCTGTAAAAATTTTATTGAGGAAAATAATTTATCTGAACTAATGGAGCTAATTATTAAAGAATCTGGTCTTTATGCCTATCATGCAAAAGAAGCAGGTGAAAAAGGAAAAACAAGGACAGAAAATCTTGAGGAGCTTATAACAGCTACTAAAAATTTTGAGCAAAGTATCAAGGAGGAAAAAACTAATATTGAAATTGCTGAAAATTATCTTGATGTTATATCTCTCGATTCTGGAGATAGACAAGCAGCAGAGTATGATGACGCAGCTCAATTAATGACAATGCATTCGGCAAAAGGACTTGAGTTTAAGTTAGTTCTTTTGACTGGCCTTGAAGAAAGTCTTTTCCCCCATGGCAGATCTATGGAAAGTGCATCTCAATTAGAAGAAGAAAGAAGACTTTGTTATGTTGCTGTCACAAGAGCAATGGAAAAGCTATACATTACTCATGCAGAATCTAGAAGACTTCATGGTAATGATACTTTTAATCCACCATCCCGTTTTCTAAAAGAAATTCCTAAAGAGTTGATAGATGAAATAAGACCTAGAGCACAAACCAATATTCCTTATAATAGAAGAGACTTTAACGAAACAAAGATGGAGTTTGAGGAGGAAATCGGTATTGCACTTGGCCAAAAAGTGAGACATAAAAAATTTGGTGAAGGAATTGTATTAAATTATGAGGGATCTGGTGATTCTGCAAGAGTACAGGTAAATTTTGACGATTCTGGAACAAAATGGCTCGTTATGGCATACGCAAATTTAGAAAAAATATAATGAAGAAATTGTTATTACCTCTGGTTCTTTTAGGTGTTATAAGCTGCTCTCAAGAAACCGATGATACTTTAAAGAATGAATTAAATCAGTACAAAACATATGATTGGCGTTTAGTTACAGCATGGCCAAAAAACTATCCTGGACTTGGAATGGCACCAGAAAGAATAGCCAAATTAGTTGAAGAAATGAGTAATGGACAGATGAAAATTACTGTTTTTGGTGCTGGAGAGCAAGTTCCTGCATTTGGAGTATTCGATGCTGTATCAAGTGGTTCCCACCAAATGGGTCATAGTGGTGGCTATTTTTGGAAAGGTAAAGCACCCGCAGCTCAATTTTTTACAGGTGTACCGTTTGGGTTAACAGCAGATGAGATTAATGCATGGACCAACAGAGCAGGTGGATTGGAATTATGGAGAGAAGTTTATGAACCATTTAATATTTATCCAATACCAGCTGGCAATACTGGAACACAGATGTTTGGTTGGTTTAATAAAGAAATCAATTCTTTAGATGATATTAAAGGTTTAAAAATGAGAATCCCCGGAATAGGTGGTGAAGTTCTAAAAAGAGCTGGTGGTATTCCAGTAACACTTCCTGGCGGAGAGTTATTTACTGCATTGCAGACAGGAGTGATTGATGCAACTGAATGGGTTGGACCCTACAACGATTTAACGTTTGGATTTCAAAAAGTCGCTAAGTATTATTATTATCCTGGATGGCATGAACCAGGATCAATGCTAGAACTTTTAATTAATAAAGATGAATGGGATGCATTACCTAATCATCTAAAAGTTATTATCGATACTGCAGCAAAAGCAGTTAATCAGGATTTGTTGGACGAATATACTGCCAGAAATAATAAAGCCTTACGTGAGTTAGTAGATGTGCATGGAGTTGAGTTAAGAAAGTTACCGGATGATGTTATTGCTGAATTCAAGGATATAGCAAATCAAATCCTTGAAGAAAATGCTGAAAAAGATGAGATTGTTAAAAAAGTTTATCAGTCATATAAAAACTTTAAAGCAGAGGTATCTGCTTATCATCAAGTATCTGAAGATGCTTTTGTTGAAGCAAGAAATAAGTAGTGCTTGAGGACCTAACTTTTAAATCTCTTGGAAGAGTAAATTATTTTGAGACATTAGATCTCATGCAATCTCATGTAAAAGAAAAAGATTTTACCAATGAAATATGGCTTCTAGAACATCCACCAGTATTTACTCTTGGAACTGCTGCTAATAAGAAAAATATTTTAGACTCTAAAGAAATTCCCATTGTTCAATCCGATAGAGGAGGTGAGGTTACATACCATGGACCTGGGCAGTTAGTAATTTATTTCTTGTTAGACATAGCTAAACTAGAATTATCTCCAAGAAAATTTGTGACAACAATTCAGGATTTTGTTAAGGAGCTTTTAGCAGATATGGCAATAGAGTGTAGTTTTATTGAAAATGCTCCAGGTGTATATATAGATAAAAAGAAGATAGCATCTATTGGGCTTAGATTTTCAAGAGGCAAGTCATATCATGGCATTAGTATAAATTTTGATATGGATTTATCTCCATTCGAGCAAATTAATCCATGTGGTTATACAGGATTAGAAGTAACACAAATAAAAAATCTAAATAAGAGCATTACTAAAATTGAGCTAGAAAAAAAAGCAATAGATTTATTAAGAAAAATATTTTAAATTCTTTAAAAAATGAGCCTTGTTTTATCAATACTATGGACATATATTAATGTTATGAAAAAACTAGTAGTTATATTTTTTACTTTGATGATGTCCTTTTCTTATGAGCTTAGCGCTTCAAAATATGATAAGGAAAATCCATCTGATCTCTATGAAAAAGCTACGAAACAGTTAAAAAAAGAAAAGTATAAGGCAGCCCTCACTACATTAAAAAAATATACAAAGGCTGAAAAAGATGATGCTGATGGTTGGACGTTATTAGCGTTTACAAATAGAAAACTAAAAAATTTTTCTAAAGCTGAAGAGTTCTATGAAAAAGCTTTGATGTTAGAGCCTAATAATAAAATCGCACTTGAGTATCAAGGTGAGATGTTCGTCGAGCTTAATCAGATCGATGAAGCAATGAAAAATTTGTCAAAACTTGAATACCTTTGTCCTAGTTCATGTGAAGAGCTAGAGATGCTAAAAAAATATATTGATGGCATTGATTCTAAATCTTGGCAATAAAAATAAACTTCACATTAATTAAAATATTGTGGAAATTATAGCTACATCAAAAATCACAAACAGGGATGGAATAAAGGCTGTTAGAAATGGCCAAAAATTTAATAAGTTCGCACATATTCCCAGTCCAAAAAAACCAAGTTGGTTGAAGGTAAAAGCTGAATTTAGTCCAAATTTTCATAAGGTAAAAGAACAGGTTCAAAGCAAACAACTCAATACAGTTTGTGAAGAAGCTCATTGTCCAAACATTAGTGAATGTTGGTCAGCAGGCACGGCAACATTCATGCTTATGGGTTCTGTATGCACAAGAGCATGCAAGTTTTGTTCAGTTGATACAGGTAATCCAAATGGATGGCTTGATAAAGACGAGCCTTTAAATATTGCCAAAGCTGTCCAAATTATGAAGCTCAAGTATGTAGTTTTGACTTCAGTGAATAGAGATGATCTGCCAGATGGTGGTGCTCAACATTTTGCTACTACTGTAAAGTTAATTAAAGATTTATATCCTAGCACAGCTGTCGAAGCACTTACTCCAGATTTTAAAGGGCTATCATCATCCATTGAAACTTTAGTTAATTGTGGATTGGAGGTGTTTGCTCAAAATATTGAAACAGTAGAAAGACTTACGCACCAAGTTAGAGATATAAGAGCAGGTTATCAACAAACACTTGATGTCCTTGCTGAATCAAAGCGAATTAATCCAAAAGTTCTTACTAAAACAAGCATTATTCTTGGATTAGGTGAGACAGATTTGGAAATTGAGCAGACATTGAATGATTTAGCAAAAAACAAAGTTGATATCGTTACAATTGGCCAATATTTGAGACCAACTAGAAATCATCATCCAATTGAAAGATGGGTTACACCAGAAGAATTTGAGAAATATAGACAAATAGGCCTTAACAAAGGTTTTCTTGAGGTTGTTTCAGGCCCAATGGTAAGATCCAGCTACAGAGCTGAGAGAGTATTGCATAAAGATAATGTTGGTCTTTAATATGTACAAAATTAATACATTTTAAAAATCAAACATTAATCTTTTTAGATTAATATTTTCATATGAATATGAAACAATCATTTATATCGGTTTTTTCAAATTGGAATAATTTTAGTGGAAGAGCCTGTAGAAGCGAGTATTGGTATTTTCTTTTATCTGTATTTCTTATTGCTTTCATCCTTTCAATATTTGAGGTTTTATTAGGTATAAACAGTACCGAAATTGGTTACGGTTAAGGACCACTCACACTAATTTTTCAAATTATCGTTATTATTCCCTCAATATCACTTACATCTAGAAGGTTACAAGATAGGGGAATCTCTGGATGGTGGCAGTTATTACAATTAACTATTATAGCTATACCTGTACTAATCATAATATTTATGTTGCCAGCAAAAGAAGATGAAAATAAATGGGGAAGAAATCCTTTGCTTGATTAAATTATAATTGTTGGAAACACGACAACTATTGCAAGTATCAATAATTGAATAAATATAAAAGGCATTACACCCCTATAAATTTCATTGGTTTGTATTGATTCATCTGCAACTCCTCTTAAATAAAATAAAGAAAATCCAAAAGGCGGTGTTAAAAATGATGTTTGTAAATTTATTGCAAATAATATTGCTAGCCAAACAGGTTCAAAACCCATCATTAGAAGTGGTGGAGCAACTAAAGGAATAATTACATAACAAATCTCAATAAAATCTAATATAAAACCTAACAAAAATATAATTACAAGAACAAATATTAATGCAGCATAGGTTCCTCCAGGAAGAGAATTAAAGATTAGATCAATCAAGTCATCTCCACCAACACCCCTAAATATCAATGAAAAAATAGATGCTCCAATGAGAATTGTGAAAATCATTGTAGAAACAATTGCAGTTTTTTCAGAGGTTTCCTTAAGAAAATCAAAGTTTATTTTTCCATTTATATAAGCAATGATAAGGGCACCAAAAGCACCTATTGCTGAAGCCTCTGTTGGTGTTGCAATCCCTGCAAAAATTGATCCAAGTACGAGAAAGATTAAAGTTACTGGCATAGCTAGTGTTTTTATAACTTCAACTTGATTTATTCGAGCATTATTATTGTAAATTTTAAGATTCTTATTATTTCTATTTTTATACATTGTATAAATTAGATATCCAATACATATCAATACTCCTGGAATAATTGCACCGACAAAAAGATCACCAACAGTAACAGTTTGTTGGGAAAATATACCCATGTCATTTTGAGCTCTTTGATAAGCATTAGACATGACATCCCCCAATAAAACGAGAGCAATTGATGGTGGAATAATCTGACCTAAAGTTCCTGTCGAAGCTACTAATCCAGCTGAAAAGCTTTTTTCATATCCTTGATTTATCATTATTGGTAGTGACATAAGACCCATGGTTACAACCGTAGCTCCAACAATTCCTGTGCTTGCAGCAAGCAATGCACCAACAATAATTATTGAAATAGATAAGCCTCCTTTAATACTTTTAAATGCTGTTGCCATGTTTTCAAGCATTTTTGCAGCCACCCCTGATCTTTCAAGAATAGTTCCCATAAAAATAAATAGTGGAACCGCAAGAAGAGTCATATTATTCATGATCCCAAAGATTCTTATGGGGATACTTTTAAAAATTGTTGGATCAAAAATTTCAAAAGGAACACAAATTAAAGCAAATAAGATTGAGACTCCTGCTAATGTTAGTGCTACTGGATAGCCAATTAGTAAGGCAGAACAAATCAATAATAAAAGAATTAGAGGAATTATTTCCATTTTCTATTTAGTAATTGAAACAAAAAAGTTGCTAATAGGGTTAAGGGAAAAAGAATAACAAGAGATTTTTGAAGATATACGAAATTTAAACCACCAGCTTCTGTTGAAGTTTCTTTTATTTTCCATGACATTTCTACTAACTCATACGAATAAAAACCTACTACAAAACATACTGGAACAAGGAAAAACAAACTTAAAAAAAAGTTAATATTTTTTTTGTAAGTGTTGGAGGAGTTTCTATAAAAAATATCTACTCTTACATGCTCATCTTTAAAATGAACGTAACCAGCACATCCAAGAAAAATTAATGCATGAATATACATAACCAATTCCTGAACTCCAGTAAGACCAATACCAAAGAAATATCGAGCGACTATTATAACTATCATTAATATTGTCATAACAGGTATCATTGATGATATGAATTTTCCTAAAGAATTTATGATTTTTTCTAAATACATTATTGTATGTCTCTAACTATTGGTTAAAATACAGCCATGATTATAGTACTTTCTCCAGCAAAAACACTTGATTATGAGTTTGAGTCTCCTCAAGATTATTCTGTGCCTTCATTTTTAAATCAGTCATCAAAATTGATAAGTCAGTTAAAAAAGAAGGAACCTAAAGATATTGCATCTCTGATGGGGTTGAGCGATAAGCTTGCTAGCCTCAATTATGATAGGTACCAAACATGGTCTGCATCTAAGAAATTGTCATCTAGCTCAAAGCCATCAATGCTAGTTTTCAAAGGCGATGTTTATCAAGGACTTCAAGCTGAAGATTTAAGTAAATCAGAAATGAAGTTTGCACAAAAGCATATAAGAATTTTGTCTGGTTTATATGGGATATTAAAACCACTAGATTTAATGAAACCTTACAGACTTGAAATGGGCACTAAATTAGAAACCTCTAAAGGTAAAAATCTATACGAATTTTGGGGAAATAAAGTTCAAAAAAATGTTTTAGAAGAATTGAATAATCAAAAATCTGATCTTCTAATTAATCTTGCATCTAAAGAATATTTTACTGTTCTTGGCAAGCTTCCCGAAGAAGTAAATGTTGTTTCTCCAACGTTTAAAGATTACAAAAATGGAAAATATAAAATCATCAGTTTTTATGCAAAAAAAGCCAGAGGTTTAATGGCAAAATGGATTATACAAAACAAAGTTACTGACTTCGAGGAACTCGTTAAATTTAATGTTGATGGCTACAGGTACTCCAAATCAGAGTCTACTTCAACAGTACCTGTATTTTTAAGAAAACCTTAATCTGATTCATTAAATTTTTTCACGTCAACCAAATCATCAAAAGACGCTTCTCTTTTTTCCATGTTGGCTGTCATAGCCTCCGTCATATCCTTTTGACTGAGCATTGCACCACTCCATAAAGCATTATATTCAAGGCCATCCTTAACACTATGATCTCTTGAATAGTTCATAACCGCTTTTAAACCGTATATAGCAACAGGAGATTTTGAAGCAATTTCTTTTGCAAGACTGCTAGCTGCTTCAAGCATTTTATCTTGACTGTCGTATGTATCACTTACGAGCCCAGTTTCTTTAGCCTCATCTGCATACATTCTTCTTCCTGTATATGCTAATTCACGCATTTTTGAGTCAGGAATAATTCTTGGAAGTCTTTGTAATGTTCCAACATCAGCTGCCATACCAATATTAACTTCTTGAATGCAAAAAAACGCATCATTAGACGCTAGTCTGATATCACATGCAGTAACGAGATCGACTGCACCTCCAATACATCCGCCTTGAATAGCTGCGATAACAGGAACTCTAATTTTTTCTAATGTGCTTATATACTCTTGAAGTTCTTTAGCAACTCTATAAATTGCTTCGCCAACTCGTGCGTTGTCCGGTTTTTTATTATCCGGAATATTATCAACTCCATTTGAAAATGCGTTAAGGTCCATTCCTGCACAAAAGTGCTTACCTGTTGAGGACATTACAACAACTCTTATATCCGAATCCCTATTAATTTCATCCAATACATCACCAAGCTCAACCCAAAAGTCTCTAGACATTGTATTTAACTCGTCAGGCCTAGAAAATATTAAATTTGCTATATTTTCAGAAACATTAAGATCAAAACACTTATATTTATTTTTACTCATGATGTATTAGCTATATCAATTGATTCATTTACAATTGTTCTCATTTTTTCAACATGCTCAAATGTTTTATGATGAGACATAACAACTTTTCTTTCTTCACTAAGAAGAACGAGCATTTTTTTTAATTTTTCTAAGTTTTCTATAATTCTATTATCCATAAACAAATTTTAACCTAATTTTAATCTAAGCATTATAATGCTCTTAAACAATGAAATCACTAAGACACATTTTTTTATACTGCATAATCTTCTTCACTAATACTCCATTTGCAGATGAAATTGATAATTCTTATCAAAAACAGTCGCTTCTTGCAGTTTTATTTAAAAGAACATCGGCTGAGTATAAGGCAAATACTTTTCAAATTTATACTTCTGCAAAAAATAATATTGATAAGGCATTAGCTGATAAATCTTGGACTGCTCTTAAAAATCAACTAAAAGATTATCAAAACTTGCCCCCAGCAATTATTTTAGACATTGATGAAACTGTGCTTGATAATTCCGAGCATCAGGTAAGAAGTATTAAAAATGGCACTAATTATCCTATTGGCTGGAAAGAGTGGGTTTCTGAGGAGTCTGCGGGCGCCTTACCTGGAGTAAAGGAATTTCTTAGTTATGCTAATACTAAAGGAATTAAAATCTTTTATGTGACAAATAGAACTCATGATTTAGAGGAATATACACGAAATAATATCAAGTCGTTGGGTTTACCGTTTGATAATGATATGGATGTACTTTTAATGAAAAACGAAAAAGGCTGGGGATCTGATAAGACAAGCCGAAGAGATTTAATCAGAAAGGACTTTAGAGTTATCCAAATTTTTGGTGATCAGTTAGATGATTTCATACCTTTAACAGAGTCAGCAAAAAGTATGAATGAGAGAAAAATTTTAATTGATAAATATGCAGATATGTGGGGAGAGAAATGGTACATGCTCATAAACCCAATGTATGGAGAGTGGGAAGAAGCATTGTATGAACATTGCTGGAGTTGCTATCCCGAAGAAAATGATAGAGTAAATCAAAGATTAAAAGCGCTTGAATAAGGTTTAATGAACAAAATTTGTAACAATTATTTGAGATAAATGACAAGCAAGACTTTTTTTGACGATCACCTTAATGGCCTTCAGGAATGTGTAAAACTTGCATCAGATGAAATAATGGAAATCTATTGTTCTGAAAATTATGGTCAAGAAGAAAAATCAGATGGCTCTCCTTTAACACTCGCTGATAAAAGATCAAATGAAATAATATTGAGTGCGCTTAAAAAAATATCAAAGGATATTTCTATTATTTCAGAAGAAACTTTTAATGAGAGCCTTTTAAAAAGTTTAAAAAAGACATACTGGCTTGTTGATCCTTTAGATGGAACAAAGGAATTTATAAACAAAACTGGGGAATTTACAGTAAATATTGCAATGATAAACAATAAAAGAGCTATATTTGGCATTGTTGCTGCTCCTGCAACTGGAAAAATTTGGATTGGCTCTATCTTTAACAGAACTGAATCTGAAAATGACTGTGTTAAAAAATTAAGAATTGTAATGAGTAAAAGTCATAAAAGTGAATTAGATAGAGATTTTCTTATGCACCTAAAGTCAAATAATATTGCATATGAAACAGTTGAGAAGGGAAGTTCACTAAAATTATGTAGCTTGGCAGACAATGAGGCAGATATATATCCAAGATTTGGCCCAACTTCTGAGTGGGATATTGCTGCTGCTCATGCTGTGCTTTCTAGCATGGGTGGATGTATTATGAGAGTAAAGGATAATGAAGAATTAGGATATGCAAAAAAGGAATCCATATTAAATCCATACTTTATCGCTTTCAGAAATAATTCGATAAAAAATGAATATTTACCGGTTTTAGGAGATTTTTTAAAAAAATTGGTATAATTTATCTTTATTAATAATTAATTGATATAATTAATTATATTATAAATTTATTTTATGGGTACACAATTACAACCATCTCAATTAAATAGTCCAGGCAAAGATATAGAATCGTATCTTTCGTCAGTTCATTCGATACCTATTCTTTCAAAAGAAGAGGAACAAGAGCTTGCACTAAAATTATATGAAGAAGATGACCTTGATGCTGCAAGGCAATTAGTCATTCATCACCTAAGATTTGTTGTCCATATAGCAAGGTCTTATCAAGGTTATGGCCTACCTCTTGGTGACATAATTCAAGAGGGGAATGTCGGTCTAATAAAGGCTGTTGATAAGTATGATCCTCATAGAGGTGTAAAGGTAGTGTCTTTTGCAGTTCATTGGATTAAAGCTGAAATCCATGAATATATTCTTAAAAATTGGAGATTAGTTAAGATTGCCACTACAAAAGCTCAAAGAAAACTATTTTTCAATTTAAGAAGTAAAAAGAAATCACTGGATTGGCTCACAAAAGATGAAGCTGAAAAAATAGCGTCTGACTTAAATGTTGAAGTTAAAGATGTTTTGCATATGGAAAACAGGCTTTCCTCAAATGATTCCTCTTTTGATTCTCCTGTTAAAAGCAGTGATGATGACGAAATTATGTCTCCTTCACAATACCTCGAAGATAAAACATATGATCCTGAGGTGATAGTTGTATCAGAACAAGCTGAACAGTTAAATAAAGAAGAGCTACTCTCTGCTTTAAAAACTCTGGATGACAGAAGTAAAGATATTCTTAATCGTAGATATTTAGCTGATAATAAAGCAACACTTCATGATTTGGCTGACGAATATGAAGTTTCTGCAGAAAGAATAAGGCAAATTGAAAATGCTGCTCTAAAAAAACTCAAAACATTAATGGTAGATTTTGCATAAATCTAGCATTAAATAATGCGCCTTAAATTTCTTCCATCATTTGTTAAGAGAAAGGGAAGAATAACAAAAAAACAACTCCTCAATCTAAATTATCTGCCACATTACTTGGTAACCAATATTGATGACGTTATTGCTGACTCACATAAATATAAAAAATGTATTTTAGAAATTGGATTCGGTAACGCAGAAAATTTAATTTCTCAAGCATTAAAGAATCCAGACTACCTATATGTTGGATCAGAAGTTTATATGTCAGGTATTGGAACATTAATCTCAAACTTGAAAGAACAAAAGATAGCAAATGTAAGAATCTTTCCAAATGATATAAGGCTTCTTCTTGACCAAGAATCTAGAGCAGTATTCGATTATATTTTTATTATATGTCCAGATCCATGGCCAAAAGAAAAGCATCATAAAAGAAGACTTATTGATAGTAATTTTTTAAAAATGTTAAATAAATTTATGAAAAAAAATGCTCAATTATATATTTCTACTGATTGGGAAAACTATGCTGAAAGTATTTTATGCTCAATTAATGAAGAAAATTTATTTATGGAAACTAACAAAAAATATTTAAATAATGTTGCGCATTCTAAATTTGAAAGAAGAGGACATGAAGAGGGCAGGAAAATTTTTAAATTTAATTATGAAAAGATTTTATAGTTTAAAAAAATTTTGATAAATTTTTCAGATGCAATTGCTCTGTGACTAACTTTATTTTTTGTCTCTTCATCCATTGTTGCCATTGAGTAAGAATAATTGTTCGGATAAAAAATTTTGTCATATCCAAATCCACCATCTCCAGAGCTATTTATAGAAACTTTCCCATGAATTTCACCTTGAGTAATAATTGGCAAAGGGTCTGAAGGATTCCTCATTCCAACAATCACACAGACATAGTAGGCGTTCAGACTATCTACATTTCTTTCCTTAAGTTTTTTTATAATTTTCAGTCTATTTTCCAATTCAGTTGCGCCTGCTCCTGCATATCTTGCTGAATAAATACCAGGTTCATAATCTAGGTCAGGTATGACAATTCCAGAGTCATCTGCAATAGTATATTTAGATGAATTTTTTGAACCATGTTTCGCTTTTATAATTGCATTTTCAACAAAAGAGATTCCGTCTTCAACAGGATCAGGAATATTTAAATCTGCCATTGAATATAGTTGATAATTACTTAATAATTTTTTGAATTCTTTTATTTTGCCTCTGTTAGATGAAGCAATAAGAATTTCTTTGCTATTTTTCAAGTAAATATACTCCCTCAACAGCAAATAAATTTGGATTTTTTGAAGATAGGATGCTTTGTTTCCCCTGTTTATTAATAAATATTTTATCTATCACTTTAATATTTTTGTCTGAGCAAAGTTTTTCAAAATCTTTGATAGTACATAGATGAATATTTTCTGTTTCATACCAGCTTGAAGGCAGCTCTGGTGTGACAGGCATTTTCCCTGAGGCAAGATTAATTCTACATCTCCAATATCCTAAATTAGGAACTGTAACAACACATCTTTTTGAGAGTTGAAGCATTTCATTTAATGCAAGGTCTGGATTTTTCAAACATTGAATAGATCTTGCCATAATAGATAAGTCAAAATTAGAAGAAATAAATTCATTTATACCTTTATCGATATCTTGCTTAATGACTGGAACACCTTTTTGAATACATTCTGCAATCTTCAAGTCATTTATTTCAACACCATAACCAAGAACATTCTTATCTGTAATCAACTCATTTAATAAAGATCCACTTCCACAACCAAAGTCAATAACCTTTGAATTTTCTGGTACCCAATTTTTGATAATCTGTGAAAGTTGAATTGCCATTATGATTCTATAAAGTTTTTTATTAATGTTGTATATGGTTGTGAATCGAACAGAAAGCTATCGTGGCCATGTTGGCCATCAAGAACAATAAAAGATGATTTTATATTATTATTCATAGCAGCTATTTGTATTTCTTTTCCTCTTTCAGGTGGATAAAGCCAATCGCTATAAAATCCAATTATTAAAAACTCCGCTTTTACATCCCTTAGTTTTTCTTCAAGTGTTTTGTTTTTTCCTGCATCGTAATCATCCATAGCTTTAGTCATTAAAATATAAGAATTTGCATCAAAAATCTCAGAAAACTTCTCTCCTTTGTACTGTAAATAGTTTTCAACTTCAAAATTAACTGATTCATCAACTTTTGATGCTTCATCTTGAAACTTTCTTCCAAATCTTGTATCCATCAGTTCTTCAGATAGGTAAGTAATGTGACCTAACATTCTTGCCGCTTTAATACCATTTTTTGGTGACGCATTATGTTCATAATAATTGCCATCATAAAAATGTTTGTCTTTTCTAATCGATTCTCTCGCAACTTCATTCATCGCAATATTTTGTGTGCTTGATTTAACTGCTGCTGCAAATATACCTGCTTTTTTAACTTTTTCAGGATACGAAATTGACCATTGCAGAGCTTGCATTCCTCCAAGACTTCCTCCAGCTACTAAATGCCAAAAATCGATATTTAATTTATCCATGAGCATCTTTTGTGAATTTACCCAATCATCAACACTCACTTTTGGAAAAGTTTTGCCATAGACTTTTTTTGTAGCTGGATTTATTGAGGTTGGGCCTGAGGAACCAGCACAACCTCCAAGATTATTACAACAAACTACGAAATATTTGTCTGTATCTATTGCTTTGCTTGGACCAATTATTTGATCCCACCAACCAAGCCCAAATTCATTACTTTGGCCAGCAGCATGATGATTTCCGGAAAATGCATGACATATTAAAATTGCATTAGATCGAGCTTTATTAAGTTCACCGTATGTCTCGATCATTAGATCAAAAGAGTCAAGCTTTTCTCCAGATTCAAGTATTATTCCATCTTTAAAGTTTAGTAACTCTGTTTTTAGGTTCATACTATTGACCTAAGAATATCTGACAAGAAAGATTCAAGTAAATTTATTAAAATCAATATAAATAACGGAGAAAAATCCAGTCCACCAGCAGAGGGGATATATTTTCTTATGGGAGCCAATGATTTATATGAAACCTCCTCAATAAGTTCAAGAAAAGCATTTGAATTAGATGGAGAAACCCAACTTAAAATAACACCACCAATTACTGCAAAAAAAATGACTCTAAAAGTAACCATAATGGTCTGTATAATTGCAACTCCTGCAAGAACAGTAAGCTCATATTGATTTCCGAAGTAAATGTAAATTGATAAAAATTTGAATATGATCGCTAAAAATAAAACATTAATTGCTTGATTTGGAAGTGGTGAAAACACATTTGAAATAGGCTTATATATTTTTACAAAAATGGAAACAATTGAATTATAGTAATTTACTTTTAATAAATTAAATAGAAACAAAAATATAAACAGATAATTTATTAAATTAAATACAAGACCTAATATATCTAAATTAGAATTCATTTGATATCTCCTTAGATCTTTTGACAGCTGCACTTAGACCCTCTTCAAGAATTTTATTAAGATTATTTGATTTAAATGAATTAAGACCTGCTTCAGTAGTGCCTTTTTTTGATGCCACCATTTTGATTAGATTTTCTAAATCGACTCCGTTTTCAATCGATGCACCAATGCCTTTTATCAAGGTTGCCATAATATCTTTTACTAACTTTTTGTCGTGACTACATAATTTTAAAAGTTTTTTTTCAAAAGATTTTAGAATTTGATAAAAATATGCCGGACCACTTCCAACAATACCAGTAAATGCATCTATTTCAGATTCTTTTTTAAATTCAATAACAGTTCCAAGTTTGTTTAGCAAATAAATAACTTTTTTTAAATTGATGTTGCTAAATGTTGAATTAAAAACTCCAGTAACACCATGACCAAATTTTGAAGATGTATTTGGCATAGCTCTTAGAAATTCAATTTCTTTATTTATTTTTTTGTATTTTGATGATTTTATTCCAGCAACAAAGCTAATAATTTTTGGATTTTTGTAATCATTCAATATCTTTTTATATGCATTGAGGGCATCTTTTGGCTTAACTGCAATAACGAATAAATCGATTTTAGAACTATTTTTGATTAAGTTTTTAATTTTTAATTTCTTTAATTTTTTTTGATTTAGAGTATTTCTATCAATATAAAAAATATTATTTTTTTTAAATCCTGAAATTATGAGTCCCTCTATAACTGCCTGAGCGATATTACCACCTCCAAAAAAAGCAATATTCTTCATGTTCTCTTTCCAAAAATTGATTCACCAATACGTAACATATTGGAACCGTTAATAATCGCGTCTTGATAATCGGTAGTTGTACCTAATGAAATACAATCAGCATTGGGATAGACAGATTTAAGCCTTGAACTTAAATCTATTACTTTTTTCATTATGATATCTCTTTCTTCTTTAATAAGTGTTAACTCTGGGAGGGCCATTATGCCTCTTAAATTTATATTTTCCATAGATTCAACTAAATTTGCTAGATCAATGAGATCATTTGGATTACAACCGCTTTTGGATTCCTCATTGGAAATATTCACTTGCAAGCAAGCATTAATAGTTTTGTTGATTTTTTTACACTCAGTATCAAGTTTTTTTATTATCTTTTCTCTCTCCAGGCTGTGAATCCAATCTGCGTGATTGGCAATAATCTTTACTTTATTTGATTGAATAGGCCCAATGAAGTGCCAGATTATTTTTTCTGAACTTATTAAAAAAGATTTTTCTTTTAGCTCTTGTGCATAATTTTCACCAAAATTTTCAATACCATTATTGAGAGCAATTTCAATTAATTCATGACTTTTCTTTTTTGATACCGCGATGAGAGTAATTTCGTTTTTATCTCTTTTAACAGATGTACATAACTCTTCAATTTTGCCGTAAATTATATTTATATTATTAATTATTTCTCTTTGCATAAAGTTCTTAAGCGGGGTTCAAAACCTCTTTTAGTAATTTTTTCTTTCGCATTATTAGCTGCAGATCGATTCATATAAGGTCCTGATATTACACTATTTAAAAGCTTTCCAGGTTGAAGCGAGCTATATACCTCATTAATAGAAATATTGATTATTTCATCATTTAATGTATTTGACGCTTCAATGGCATATCTTCTATTACCATATGCACCAATTTGAACAAAATACTCGCACTCAAGCATAGCGTCTTTCTCATCAAGCTCAATAAGCACAGAATTCTCCATCAATGCGGTTGGGAAATTTATACTAACTGTATTCGAAGTTTTTTCTGACTTTATAGAAATTACATCTGTATCAAAAAGAAACAATGAGATAACTACAAGACCTAAACTAATTAAAATTAATAAGGTTAAGGTATTTGCAGAAATAGTATTTGAATTTGGTTTTTTTGATGTAAAAACAGTCTTTTTCTTTGATTTATTAGATTTATTATTTTTTAAATTTGCAAAATCTTTCATACCTTTACATTTTTTGCATTGGGGTTATTCCAAGAACATTTAGTCCATTAGATATAACTTGTCTTACAGCTGAGAGACAGAGAAGAATTGAATCTATATTCTCTTTAGTTTCAGATAAAACATGATTGTCATTATAGAAACTATGGAAAAGCTGAGATAAATCTCTTAGATAATAAATAATTATATGAGGCTGAAGGGTTAAGGCAGCTTTATTTATGATATGTGGATATTTTGTAATCTCATGAATAAGTTTGTCACATTTTAAGTAATCCCCATTCTCAATACTTGAAATTGCCTTCTTAAATTTTGTAGAGCTTTGATCTGCTTTTTCTTCAAGGGAAATAATTCTTGCATGAGCATACTGTATGTAATAAAAAATATTTTCTTTACTATCAGATTTGGCTAAGTTTAGGTCAAAGTCTAAGTGTTGATCAGCTTGCTTTGAGAGATAATAAAATCTTGCTGCATCAGATCCAATTTCATCAATAAGATTTTTAAGAGTATAGAATTCACCTGACCTTGTTGACATTTTAACTTTTTTTCCGTCTTTGAAAATATTTGCAAATTGAACAAGTTTTACCACAAGTATATTTTTACTTGTACCAAGGCATTCAAGAGATGCCTGAATTCTTTTTATATATCCATGATGATCTGCACCCCAGATATTAATTAATTGATCAAACCCTCTGTCAACTTTATTTTTATGGTAGGCAACATCTGAGGCAAAATATGTTGCCTTTCCATTGTCTCTAATTAGAACTCGATGTTTATCGTCATCACTAATGTCAGTATTTAGCCACATCGCATTATCTTTTTCATAGGCGTGACCATTTTTCTCCAATTTATTAATTGCAGAAGCTATATCAGATGAAGCATTTTCTAGCACACCTAAAGATGACTCATAAAACCATTTATCAAAATTAACATTAAATAGCTTTAAATCATCTTCTATTGATTTAACTATATCTTTTAGAGAAAAACTTTTAATTAAATTCCAACTGTCATTATTAAGTTCTTGTAAGCTCTTAATTACTTGATCTATTTCTTCCTCAGGATCATCAGAGAAATTTTCATTTAGTTGTTTAAACATATTAATGTTTATTTTTTTATCTAATTTTTTTGTAATTTCTTCAATATATTTACCTTTGTATGCATTTTTAGGAAAATATTCACCGATATCGTTTTTAATTAATTTTAAAATTATGCTAGCTGTAAGTATGTCAATTTGTCTTCCAGCATCATTTACGTAGTATTCTTTTTCAACTATTGAGCCAGTTGATTCTAGGATTCTTCCAATTGCATCACCATATGCTGCACCTCTTCCGTGGCCAACATGAAGAGGGCCAGTTGGGTTTGCAGAAACAAACTCGATTTGAATTTTCTTATTATTCCCAATATCAGATGCCCCAAAAGAATTTTTTTTATCACTAATAAATTTAATAATTGCTACAAAATCTTCTCTCGAAACAGAAATGTTAATAAAACCTGGGTCAGCAATATCAACACTCTCAAATATATTTAGGTTATCAAGCTGATTCTTGAGATTATTAGCTAAGTCTTTTGGATTAAGTTTGAAAATGCTTGCGGCAACCATACAAACATTTGTTGTTAAATGGCCTTTACCTAAGTCATCTAATATTGAGGTAGAAGATTTGTTAATTGCTAAATCAATTTCTTTTTTATCTTTTTCAATTGAAGATAAAAACTTTTTAATTTCTTTATTAATAATATCAATCAAGACTTTGCTCTCCCTACATAAGACAAATCTCTGGTATCGACCTTTATAGTTTCGCCTTCATTAACAAATAGAGGTACATTTATATCAACACCTGTTTCAAGTTTAGCAATCTTAGTAGCACCTGAAACAGTATCACCTTTAACACCCGGCTCTGCCTTTACAATTTTGAGTTCTACAATTACTGGAGGATTTATTTGTATTGGTTGATTATTCCATAAAATTATCTCACACGTTTCCTGTCCAATAAGCCATTTCTTGGCTTCTCCAATTTGAGATGAACTTACTTCAATCTGTTCATAAGAATTTTTATCCATAAAATGCCACGAATGATTATCATGATATAAAAATTCCATCTCTTTATGATTTATATCAGCAGATTCAACAGATTCTCCAGACTTAAAAGTTTTATCATTTGTATTGCCAGTTAATAAATTTTTATATTTAACTCGCATGACAGCCTGACCTTTGCCTGGTTTATGAAATTCGTGATCAACGATAGAGCATGGAGCATTATCAATCATTAATTTTGTTCCGTTTTTAAATTGGTTTGTTGAAATTTTCATATAAATTAAATTTTTATGTTATTTTAATATTGAGAAATGTTAATTAAAAAATTTTAAAGCATAATATTCATTAACATTGTAACTTTTTGAACTAAAAGTGGTAAAAAAACAAGCAAAGTTAAAGATTTAGAAAATGTGTAAAATTAAAATCAGGAATGTATAAAGCGAAAAATGAAACAGATTATTAATATAGCCATATCAATACTTTCTTTTGCAGTAAGCTATGGAATTGCATACTTAACTGGTAGTGAAATAGTAAAAAATGCAGTATTACTGGCTTATATAATTCATTGGGTAGCATATATACCGGCATATATATTACAAACTGAAAAGTTTTACGATTTAACAGGCAGCATTACATATTTGGGCGTTGTTTGGTTTGTTTTTCTCTCTTCATATCAATCTATTTCACTGAATTTTGGTAATTTGATCTTAGCTTTATTAATTTCCGTTTGGACAATAAGATTAGGAATATTTTTATTTATGAGAATACATAAAGCTGGAGAGGACAAAAGATTCAGATCAATCAAAACTTCTGCTACACAATTTTTAATGACGTTCACTTTATCTGGTTTGTGGGTAACACTCTGCTCAATGTGTGCACTAGTTGCCATATCAAGCTCTGATGGAATAGTGATGAATGCTATTACTTACGTAGGAATAATATTATTTATAATAGGTTTTGGCATTGAAATTATTTCTGATAACCAAAAAACAGCCTTTAGATCTATTGAGGCTAACAAAGACAAATTTATCACGTCAGGTTTGTGGGCTAAGTCAAGGCATCCAAATTATTTTGGTGAAGTATTATTATGGTTTGCAGTTGCAGTTATTTCTTTTTCATCTCTTGAAGGACTTCAACTTATAACATTAATTTCTCCAGTCTTTACATATCTTCTGCTTGTTTATGTGAGTGGCGTAAGGATGCTTGAAGATATGAATGATAAAAAGTGGGGAAATAATGAAGAATATGTTAACTATAAAAAAAATACACCAATGTTATTTTTAAAGCTTTAGTTATTAATTAATAGTTTATAAATAAAAATTATGATTTTTTAGTTAAATTTTATTTAAAAAATTTATAACGTAATATTTTATTTATTGGTTTAGGACTGTTAACATATTTATACCCTAGGGAGTACATAATGTTAAAATTAATAAAGAATACATCTTTACCTACTTTTTTGTTTATAAGCATTCTTATTTCAGCAAATGAGGAGAGCGTTGAAGTAAATATGGAAAATATTTTAGAAGTTGGTAGAGAAAACCAAACTCTTTCAGCAAATTCTCAAGATAAGATTGATAAGACTGAAAGACAAACCGATAAAATAGTAAACGAATTCAAAGTTGTTAATAAGCAAGTTGAGGGACTCAAACTTTATAACGCACAAAAAAGAATTCAAATACAAGCACAACTTGATTTAATGGATAAACTTGATGAGCAATTAGTTCAAGTTGTTGTAATGCAGAGGCAGATACCTCCATTAGCTCAAAAAATGTTAGATACTCTAGAAACCTTTGTCACATTAGATACTCCATTTAGACAAGAAGAAAGAAGAGATAGAATTGATCTTGTTAGGTCTTCACTAGCAAAGCCAAAAGTTACAGCTTCTGAGCAAGTTCGACAAGTTCTCGAGGCTTATAATATTGAGGCTGAATATGGAAGAAAAATAGATACTTATGAAGATAAGTTAGCAGACGGAACCGTTGTAAATATTCTTGTTATTGGAAGAATTGGTATGTTCTATCAAACAAAAGATGAAAGAACTAGTGGCAGATGGGATAACGAGACTGGTTCATGGGAAGACTTACCTGGAAGTTACAGGAAACCTATTCGTGACGGAATTAGAATAGCTAAAAAATTAGCACCTACAGATATGTTATTAATGCCTGTTGTTAAAGGAGAGGCGTAATGAAAAAATATCTATCATATTTATTCGTTTTTATACTAACTTTTAATTCTTTTGTTATTGCTCAAGATTCTGAAGAAGAAGTAACTGAAATATCAACAGTTGAGGCATTACTGATGCTTGTAAAAGAAGGTAAGACAAAAGAGCAGGACGAAAATTCAAAAAGAGAAGCTAAATTTATGGCAGAAAAAAGCAAGCAAGCTGAAATTTTAGCTGCTGAAAAAAGAGAATTAGCAAGACAAGAAAGAATTGCAGATCAACTTGAAGCTGAATACAAAAAAAATGAGGAGATTCTTAGAGTAAAAGAAGAAGCATATCAAAAAGAACTAGGATCCTTGGTGGAATTATTTGGTCATTTACAAAGTTCTGCTGGTGAAGCGGCTGTTCAATTCTCAGGATCTTTAACTAGTCCACAATATGGCATAGAAAGAGTAGATTTTTTAAATAACTTAACTTCAAAAATGTCTGAAACTACTGAGTTGCCAACTATCAGAGAAATTGAAGGTCTTTGGTATGAACTTCAAAGAGAAATGGTTGCTAGTGGACAAGTTGTCTCTTTTAACACAACTGTAATTGATGTTGATGGCGAATCCTCTTCGTGTAACGTTACAAGAGTTGGTTTGTTTAATGCTGTATGTGATGGTAAATATCTCGAATATATTTCATCAACTGGTCAATATGCTTTTTTACCAAGACAACCAGCAGGTAGGTTTACGAAAACTGCTAAAGCAGTTGGATCTGCTGATGTTGGAGAACAGGTTAGGTTTGGAGTTGATCCAACTGGCCCAACAGGAGGAAGTCTTCTAGCAAATCTTATACAAACTCCTTCATTGGCTGAAAGGGCTGCACAAGGTAGAGAAGTTGGTTATGCAATTATATTTGTAGGTTTAATTGGTATTGGTATAGCATTTTGGAAGCTGTATAGCTTGTATGTTTTAGGAAGATCCGTTAGAGCTCAAGCTGGATCAAAAACACTAGATGTAAGAAATCCTCTCGGAAGAATTCTAAAAGTAGGTGAAGAAAATTTCAGAAAGGATATTGATACTTTGGAGCTCAAACTTGCAGAGGCAATTATGGCCGAAAGACCGAGTATTGAAAGAGGTATAGGCGCAGTAAGAATTATATCGGTTGTGGCACCACTGGCAGGTCTTTTAGGAACTGTTACTGGAATGATTGTTACTTTCCAAATGATTACTCTTTATGGAACTGGAGATCCAAAATTAATGGCAGGCGGCATTTCACAAGCGCTTGTAACAACTGTTTTAGGTTTATTAGTCGCGATACCCACAACACTTTTACATTCATTTACTGCCTCTTCTGCTAAAGGAATAATAAATGTTCTTGAGGAACAAAGCACAGGTATTCTTGCTGAGAGAGCTGAAGGAAGTAGGTAACTAAGTTATGTTTTTTGCTATCTCAGAAGCATTTTCATCTATAAGAGATTTTATGGAAGCAGGTGGAAGTGTTTTATGGTTGATTGCCATTTTAGTCTTTTTTATGTGGGCAATGATCTTTGAGAGAATATGGTATTTTTCACATGGTCACGAATTTTATATTCAAGATTTATCTGCAAGTTGGAATAATAGATCAGATAAAACTTCATGGCACGCTTTGCAAATAAGAGAAAAAATGCTTTCTCAAGCTAAAGTTGAGATAAGTAAAAATCTATCTATTATCCAAACATGTGTAGTTTTAGCACCTTTATTTGGTCTTCTTGGAACTGTAACTGGAATGATAGAAGTATTTCAGGTGATGGCATTTAATGGAGGAGGCGATGCAAGAGCAATGGCTGGAGGTGTTTCAAAGGCGACTCTTCCTACAATGGCAGGAATGGTCGTTGCCTTGTCAGGAGTCTTTGCAACAATATATCTCAGCAGCGCATCCGACAGACATACAAACGATTTAAGAGAATATATTAAAAGAGAATTATAGGAGTAATTTGATGAGAAGAAATGCAATAAGCACTGCTGTTAAAGATGAAGAAAGTGAAATAAATTTAACTCCCATGCTGGATGTTGTATTTATTATGCTCATCTTTTTTATTGTGACTGCAAATTTCATAAAAGAGCCTGGTCTTGAGATTAATAGACCTGATTCTGATACAGCAGAAACACAAGAAAATGCCGCAATCTTAATTGCAGTTGGCCCAACTGGTGAAGTTTGGATGGATGGAAGAAGAATAGATGTAAGACAAGTTAAAGCAAATGTTGTTAAGTTATTAGCTGATAACCCTCAAGGATCTGTTGTTATTCAAGCTGATGAAAAAGCTGTTGCAGATACCATTATTAAAGTAATGGATGGGGCAAGAGAAGCTGGTGTGAATGCAATATCTCTTGCATCAGAACCAAAATAAATTATGAACCAAGTTTTTACAGTAATAAACTCTGTTATGAAACCTATTCATGGACTTTATGTAAAGGCTTTTAATGTAAATAGGTATGCAGCAGGAATTGGGTTTTCGTCTTTAATTACGCTGGCTTTATTTTTTGTAATGGTAATTTTAATCTCCCTTGGGGATAGTGGCCTAAAAGAGGACACCTCTGTAAAATTAGCTGATGTAGTCATGCCAGAAAGGGAAATAGACACATTTATGTCTGAGGTGGATAAACCCGATAAACCTGAAGAGCAACCTGAAGATATTGCACAGCCTGAATTAGATCTGCAGCCATTAACAGGGATTGATGTATCTATAGCAAAACCAAAAGCAAATTTTAAAGCTGGAGGTTCTTTTTTTAGAGACGGAGAATATATCCCTTTATTTAAGGTAATACCTATATATCCTAGAAGGGCACAAGAGAGAGGAACGATGGGGTATGCCTTGGTTGAGTTTACAATTACTGAAACAGGAAGTGTTGAAGACGCAAAAACCATAGAAGGATATTGCGCAAATTCAAACCCAAGCGATCCTGCTACCGAATTTAGATCATGTACAATGTTTAACAGCGCTTCAGCTAGGGCCGCTTTAAAATTAAAATATAAACCAAAAATTGTAGATGGAAAAGCTGTTCCAGTGAGTGGAGTACTTCATAGATTTACATATATACTTGATGATGCATAAAATAAAAAAAATTAATAAAAAATTTTCAGTTTCTTTATTTTCAATTCTAGCAATCTTGTTTTCATTCACTTCATTTGAAATTGAAGCTCAATCTCAGACGGATACAAAAAAACAAATTAAATACAAGAAAGCTCGGGCTCTTCAAAGCTCAACAGCAAAAAAAATGGCAAAAGTTTATGAGGCTTTGGAAGAGGTTGATGAAAAAGGTGAACCAGCTCCAGATATGGAAACTGTGATGAGTGTTTTAACTGAGCTTCGTAATGATAGAGATAGTTTGAAAAGTTATGATAGGTCTGTTATGTGGAATGCTTGGGCATATGTTTACATGACTGACGGAAAATATTCTCAAGCAATGCAAGCATATACAAATGTGATGAATGAACCTGAGGTAACAATCGGCCTCAGAAATGGCGCTTTATTTTCACTTGCGCAGTTGAATTTAGCTCAAGAAAATTATCAAAAAGGTGTAGATCTTATTCTTCAATGGATGAGCGAAGTAGAGAAAGTAACTGCTCAATCATACTCTGTTTTAGGTACAGCCTATTACGCCCTAAAAGATTATAGAAAATCAATGTCTTCACTTGAGACAGCTATTTCAATGGCAGAAGAAGAGGGATACAAACCTCGAGAAAATTGGTATTCTCTTCTTGCGGGTTGTTATAGCGAATTAAGTGATCAAATAGGAGAGAAAGAATCACTTCTTAAACGTGTGCCGATATATGAAATACTCGTAAATCTTTATCCTAAAAAAACATATTTCATTCAACTTGGTGGAGCTTATGGCCAATTAGGAAGGGAGAGAGATTATATGATTACATTGAAGACAGCATATCAGAAGGATTTATTAAATAAGGAGGGTGAATATTTAGCTTTGGCACAACTTTTATTATTAAATAAAAATCCATACTGGGCAGCTGAAGTACTTGTTTCAGGTCAAAAAAAGATGGTCACCATAATTGACAAAAAAACAGAAGAAGAAAAAATAGTACCTGTTGTAAAGAATACAGAAAAAAATCTTAAAGTTTTGGCTGATTCATGGAGAATGGCCCAAGAAATAGATAAAGCAATTCCAATACTTGAAAAAGCTGCAGAAATGTCAAAAGATGGCAAATCATATGTCCTTTTAGGAAATTTATATTTGTCTGAAGACAAAGTTAGTGAAGCAGTAGATGCGATTAAAAAGGGACTTGAAAAAGGTAAAATTAAAGATCTTTCACAAGTGTATTTAACCCTAGGGCAAGCATATTTTGAATTACAAGAATTTGAAGAGGCTAAAAAGAATTTTAGAATTGCTGCAAGGGATAAAGAGAAGAAAATTAAAACACAAGCGAATAATTGGATTAAGTATACTGAAAATGAAGAGATTAGGGTTAAAAACTTAGCTTTGAGGAGAGATTATATCCAAATGAATTCTTCATCTTAAATCTTTTCATAAACTTTAACAGTAAAGTTGTAATCATTATCTTCATTTCTTGAAAAATTTTCAGAACTTTTTTCTTTCCAAAACTTAAAATCAATATCTGGATAATACACATCTCCATTGATATCGCAGTCAACATTGGTTAATACTAATTTGTTAGTTATTTCTAGAGTATCTTTAAAAAGATAGCCACCCCCAATTATGACAATTTCATTATAATTTCCATCATCCAAACATTTTTTTTTAGCCGCATCTATGGCTTCTTTTGTGCTTTTAAACACAAAGGCATTTTCAATTTCATCAATGGTTCTGGATACTACAAAATTTAATCTATTTGGAAGAGGCCTTCCTATAGATTCAAAGGTTTTTCTGCCCATAACAATTATTTTGTTAGTTGTGTAGTTTTTAAAATGGTTTAAGTCTGTTTTGAGATTCCATGGTAGATTATTATCAACACCTATGACGTTATTATTTGATAAAGCAACGACATGAGAAATGATAATATTCATATTGCCATTTTTGCCTTTATGGCAGGATGAGGGTCATAATTATCTAAAACATAATCATTAATGTTAGTCTTTTTTAGATCATCTAATGAGTTAATATCTGGAAGTACTAATTTTGGTAGCGGTTTAGGTTCTCGAGAGATTTGTTCCATTACTTGTTCAACAGTATTTTTATAAATATGAGCATCACCAAATGAATGTATAAATCTTTTTGGTTTAAGATTTAAGATTTTAGCAATAATAGATAAAAGTAAGGCATAACTTGCAATATTAAAAGGAACTCCAAGAAACATATCTGCGCTTCTTTGGTACATATGACAACTAATTGAATTTTTATGTATATAAAATTGAGACATTACATGACAAGGTGGCAATGCCATTTTATTTAATTCACTTACATTCCATGCTGAGAGAATATGTCTTCTTCCATCAGGATTTTTTTCCAATCCATTAAGTAGATTTTTAATTTGATCAACCCCACACCAATTTCTCCATTGCACACCATAAACTGGACCAAGAATCTTTTTGGTATCTGAATTTTCATATCCTAATTCTTTGCCTTGATTGTCTGCATTATCAGTCCATATTGTTGAGTATTTTTCTAAATTAGTTAATTCAGATCTATCTTTATTAAACCTTATTTCAGCAAGCCTTCTTTCATCATCTGAACCTTCTAAGAACCACAGTAGTTCAGAAACAACTCCTTTCCATGCGAGAGATTTAGTAGTTACAGCAGGGAATCCTTTTTCTAAATCAAACTCAAACTGATGCCCAAAAGATGATATTGTCCCTGTATTAGTCCTATCGCTTCTTTCTTCTCCATTTTCCAATATATACTGAAGAAGATCTAAGTATGCTTTCATATTTTTTCCCTTGAATATAGCAACATAAAAAATCCAATAATTACCATTGGTATACATAAGACCTGTCCCATGCTTAATGAGTCAAAAGCAATGTAACCTATGTGAGCGTCAGGTTGCCTAAAAAATTCAATTATAAATCTTATTGACCCATAAAAAATAAGAAATGATGAAGAAACTATGCCTTTTACATTTGTTTGCCTACTAATCACAAATAAAATTAAAAACAATAATAATCCTTCACCAAAACTTTCATAAATTTGTGACGGATGTCTTAAAACCCCAAAAGGATCAGTTGGAAATATAAATCCCCAATCAGCATTTGTTGCCTTTCCGTATAATTCACCGTTTAGAAAATTGCCAATTCTTACTAAACCAAGACCAATGGGCATTGCTAAGGCAACGCAATCTAATAATTTTAATAACTCTATATTTTTCTTGTAACAAAAGATAACAAGACTAATAATTACTCCAATTAAGCCGCCATGAAAGCTTAATCCGCCTTGCCAAACATACAACAAAGACAAGGGATTATCCATTAATTGTTCAATTCCGTATATGAACATGTATCCGATTCTTCCACCACAAATTGCTCCAAAGAATAATCCATACAAGAAAACCATATCGTTTACTTCATCTTTATTAAGGCCTATTTCATGAATGATTCTATTATTTTTTAGAAAAACGAAAATCAATAATGCTGATAATAACCATGTCACTGCATAGTACTGAATTTTTAGAGGTCCAATCTCAACTAGAGTTGGATTATTAAAAAATGAAGATAGCTCTATTATCATACTATGAACATATATATTGATATTATAAAAAACCAACCCGCCATAAGTCTCCTAAGAGTTGTTTGAGATAAATAATGAGCGATATCAGCACCATATTTTGCAGAAAAAATACTTGTAATAGAGACCCCAAGAAGAGCTGGTAAATAGACATATCCAAAACTTAAATTAGGTAACATATTTTGATTTATGCCTGCAGAAACATATCCTAACGTACCAAAAATAGCTATTGGTACACCACATGCTGCCGATGTGCCGATTGCAGAAGTAAGATTGAGCCCAGAACCCTTAAAATAAGGAACTGAAAAAGTCCCTCCTCCAATGCCCAAGATTGACGATAAAAAACCTATTCCAGAACCAACAAAAATTGATTTTGGTTTTAGACGAAATATATTTTGTAAAAGATTTTTATTTAAAAGAATATCGGTACCAACAATCAACACAAATGTTGCAATTGTAATTTTTAATATCAATCCATCAATTTGGACCGCAAATAACGCACCCAAAAATGCACCAAATATTATTCCAGAAGCAACAGGCTTGAAGCTATCAAAATCAATTGAATTCTTTTTTCTATGAGCATTTGCTGAAGAAAGTCCTGTAAAGATAATGCATGATATTGATGTGCCAATTGCAAGCTGAACAATAATCAAATCCTCAAACCCAAAATTTATGAATATGCTAATAAGAACTGGCACCATTATAAGTCCTCCTCCAATACCAAACATACCAGCCAACAATCCAGAAAGAATTCCTAGCACTCCAAATATTAAAACTTCGTCAAACATTATAAAATTCTCTGCAGAATGAATATTTTAATTTATTTAATGCTTCTCTATAGACTTTTTCTTTGAATGAAATAATTACATTAAGAGGATACCAGTAGGACACCCATTTAAAATTGTCAAACTCATTATCAGGATCATTATCAAAAGATATTTTTACATCTTCCTTCAATTTAAATAAAAACCATTTTTGCTTTTGACCTTTAAAATTAGTTTTAAAAATTTTTTTTCTTCTGCTTTTTTTAGGAATATCATATTTTAACCAATCATCAATAGAGTCTATAAATTTTACTGAGTTTGACTTAATTCCAACTTCCTCAAAAAGTTCTCTTTTGGCAGCTTTTAGAGAGTCTTCTCCAAAATCAATACCCCCTTGAGGAAACTGCCAACTATTCATACCTTTTCTTTTACATAACAATAGTTCACCTTTTTTGTTCGCAATAATAAGTCCTACATTTAGCCTATAACCTTTATCTTTCATAATGTTTATTTTTTTATTGAATCAATACCTTTATTAATAAAATATACAAATACTAAGCTAAGTATTATTAATAAAAGACTTGGACTGGCTGCTAATCCCCATTGACCCTCACTTGTATAGTTAAAAATTTTTGTTGATAAAGTATCAAATCCAACTGGACGCAATAGCAATGTTGCAGGCTGTTCTTTAATAGATTCAATGAAGACTATCATAAAACTAAGTGACAAAGCAGGCTTCATTTGTGGAAAATAAAATGAGGTGAAAGCTTTTGCTTGGTTAGTAGAAATTAGAGAAAGTGCTTTTTCAGACGAGCTTGATATATTGGCCAAAGATGCAGATAAATAATTAAAAGCTGGCGTCATAAATCGCAAACTCAAGCAAGCAATTAGACCATAAATACCATAAAGTGTGATGGAAGTATTAAAAATAGCATCAAATCCGATCAAGAGTCCAGCAGAAATTACTGAACCAGGAATAGCATACCCAGAAGTAGAAATTGTAATAAATGATTTAAATTTATTTGACTGTCTATAGCTCAGAGAAAGAGCTACCGCAAAGAAAATTGTGAAAGCTGCTGCAGATATTCCAAGTATTAAAGAGTTAACAAATAAATAAGAACTACTCAAAAGGCTTATGCTGGAATCAGACAGCTGCCATAATATAAGTTGAAATAAAGGTAGGCAAAAAACTGTTGTAAATATTAATATGCACAAGCTTGTCAATATTATTTGTTTTGATTTATTTAATTGAACTTTATTAATTGATTCACTAGATTTAATTGCAACTGAACTTGAGTTATCACCAAAGTACTTCGTTATTAAAATAATAAGAAAAACAAAAATTAAAAGATAACCTGCTAGTCTTGAACCTGAATAATAACTTTGATAACCAAACCATGCATCGTAAATACCTACGGTAAAAGTCTCTACTCGCAAAGTTGATACACCTCCAAAATCAGCTATTGTTTCGAACATAACTAATGCCATACCCCCTAAAATTGCTGGCTTTAATGAAGGAAGAATAATCTTTCTTATAGCATTTAAATTACTATCACCTAAAGACTTTGCAGCCTTGAAAATTCTTATACCTACAGAAGAAAGTTGCACTTTTGCAATAAGAAAGATGTATGGGAATAAGGCCATTGACATTATCACACATGCACCAAACAAATTTTTTATTTGAGGTAAGGCCAAATCATATCCTCTCAAAAATTCTGATAAAAGACTTGAGTATTCAAAAATTCCAACAAAAATAAATGCATATACATATGTAGGAAAAGCGATTGATAGACTCAAAGCCCAACTAAAAAAATTACTCCCTGGAAATTTATAAAAAGTTACTAATATTGCTAATGGAACTGCTATTAATGCAGACATTATTCCAGATCCAAAAGAAAGCAATAAAGTATTTGAAAAAAGCTTGAGTAAGTAGTTATTTGAAAGAAATTCAATATCAATGTCTTTTGTGAACGCTAATATGAAAAATATTGTAAAGAAAACAAAGGTTGAAATTACCCATGGTAATGAAATGTATTTCCACATACTTAGATTGTGCATTATTTGTCTTCTTCTAGGCTTTCTGCACCTTTTTCGAGTTTATTACCTAAAACATTAACTCTGGTTTGCAGACTTTGAACATCTTTTAATGCTGCATCTAACCTTTTTATGACTGATTCAGTACTTAAATCTAAATTCGAAAATTCTTTTTGAATACCACTAACTACCTTAGCAACCTTTGCTGCTGTTTCATTTAGTTTTAAATAATGGTGTCCAACCCTGATCGTATCAAGGAATGCAGCAAGCGTATTGGGCCCAAGTAATAACATCTTTTTTTCAGCAAGACATTCTTGTCTTAAGTCCTCTATTTTATCTACAAGATCAACAAGCTTTTCGGACGCTATATATAACACTGCATAGTTAGATGTAGTATTTTGTAAGATATATTTATCTGAAATATTCTCAGCATCCCTTAATATTGCTGTTCTTAGATCTCTTAAAATCTTCTTTCTGTCAGAGTCATTACTAGCAGATTGGTAACTTTGATATTGACCTGAATAAAATTTTGAATCAATTGGAATGATAAAACCTTCGGCACTAGTGATAGCACAATCGACTCTATCAGAGGTTTCTGGATTAATCTGAGCTTGAAATTTATAGCTGTCGGTTGGCATGATATCTTGAACAATTGATTCCAAGCTCCATTCACCAAGTCTACCAGTAGTAACATTGCCACCTAAAAATCTGTTCAGCTCATTAATTGGAGTTGTCACAGATGCTAAATCTATCTCTATCTTATTAATGTCATTTGAAACTTCATTAAGTTTATTTTGAAGAGTTTGAGTCCCACCTTTTTCATAAGATTCTTTATTTTTAATGCTATATATAAGATAAATCAATACGATTAAAATAATTATTAAAGATATAAATATTAAGTAATTAATCATGATGTTAGTATAAAATTACAGATATATTATGCACCAAGAAATTATAGAAAGATTCAATTCCTTAAAAGAAAAGCAATTATCAATAGATATTACTCGTGGGAAGCCCGACAAAGATCAGCTTGATTTATCGAATGAACTTATTGATATGACAATACCTTTTATTTCAGAAGATGGCGCAGATCTTAGGAATTATGGTGAACAATTTGGAATAATAGAAGCAAGAAGACTTGGGTCAGAGTTACTAAGCGCTCCGATTGAGAATATTCTTGCTGGCGAACAATCTAGTTTACTATTAACATATCAAACCGTTCTCTCAAATTATTTATTTGCTGAGCCAACTCCTTGGAAAAATTTAGAAAATCCCAAAATGATTTGTCCTGTACCTGGATTTGACAGACATTTTATGATGCTTGAAGATTTTGGTATTGAGGCTATACCCATACCTTTAGTTGAAGACGGAGTAGACTTAAATGCATTAGAAGAAACCTTAAAAAAAGATGGGAATTTTGTTGGTATATTATGCGTTCCTAAACATTCAAATCCATCTGGAGAGATCTATTCAGATAGTAACCTATCAAAAATGTTTGAAATAGGATCTAAATATTCAAACAAATTTTTATTTCTTTTTGACCACGCATACCTTATTCATGATTTTTTGCCAACACCAGAACAAAAACCTTTGTGGCAAGTGGTTGAAGAGTCAAAAGTTCAAAATCAAACTGTGGTAACTACCTCCTTTTCAAAAGTTACTTTTGGTGGAGGTGGTATTTCATTTATGGCAACATCAGGAGACTCTTTAGAACTCATCAAAAAAGTTAGAACAACAATGATTATTTGTCCTGATAAATTGAATCAAAAAAGACATGTTGAATTCTTTAAAAATATTGAGAATTTAAGATTACATATGGAAAAACATGCGGCATTGGTGAGGCCTAAGTTTGAATTAGCATATGATTATCTTGAAAAACTCTCAAATGATTGTGGTACATTTTCGAGACCTACCGGCGGTTACTTTATTACCTATTCAACTTCTAAACCAATAGCGTCGCTGGTTGTAAAACTTTGTTCAGATTTAGGAGTGCTTATAACTCCGGCTGGATCTACTTTTCCAAAGAATTATGACCCTAATGATAGCGTAATTCGTCTGGCACCTACATTTGTAACAAAAGATGAGTTAGCTGATGCAATGAACGTATTTATTACTGCTGTTGAAGTTGCTCACTATGGTATTGATATTTAATTAGTTGCAACATTATGTGGAATGTATGTTTTGCCATTGAAGTGGGAAAAGATTTTTTTGATGTCTGGATGATTGGCAGGTCCACTTGAGCAATCAGAGATCAAATTTTGCTCAGATACATAAGCGATATAAAAAATTTCTTCATTCTCTGCAAACACGTGATAAAAAGGCTGATCTTTTCTTGGCCTAAAGTTTTTAGGAATTGAGTTGTACCATTCTTCAGTATTATTAAAAGAAGGATCAAGATCAAAAATAACACCTCGAAAATTTAGAAATTTGTGCTTTACGATATTACCAATTGAAAATTTTGCTTCTATTAAATCTTGCATTATATTAATAACTTAAACTATTTTAAGGAAAATTTCATGAACGAAGATATTTTAGTTGTAACTACTTATGATATAGGAGATATTATAGTCAAAGAACATATAGGTCTAGTGCATGGAAGCACTGTAAGGGCTAGGAACTTTTGGTCAGATTTTTTGGCAAATTTAAAAAATATTGTTGGTGGTGAATTAGTTGGTTACTCAAAACTCTTAGAAGCTTCTAGAGAACAAGCTTATTCAAGAATGATTGAAGAAGCAAAATCTAAAGAAGCAGATGCAATATTAGGTTTTAGATTTCAAACTTCAACTGTTGCTCAAGGAGCAGCAGAAATTCTTGCATATGGAACAGCTGTAAAAATTAAAAAGGATATTATATGAATAAAACCGAGAAAATCGCATTAAGAGAGTCAGTCATCGTGGTGTTAATGGGAGCACTAATTAATTTTCCATTACAAACATTTCTCTTGTGGTTGACAATTGACAGCTGGCAATGGTCTGACCCACTGAAAATATCTATATTTATTCAGATAATAATAACTGCAGTAGCTCTAATTAGAGTCTATGCAATAAGAATGAGGTTTCAAAGAGGAAAATTTTAGTCATCTTTCTTATTTTTATTTTTTTTCTTTTTATCAGCCATCATTCTTAATTTCATTCTATGATTTATCATGTCTTTACAAAATACATCATAAATTGTTGAATAGTTAGCTGCTAAATCAGCAACGATAGAAACTTCTAACCATTTCTCTTCATTTTCTGGATCTTTTTCAATTTCATTCCAAATTGACTCATTTAATGCCATTAAACCCAATATACCATCCTTGGTTTCCTTACAATCCTTGAAACTCATTAGATAGTTTGGATTTTCCATAAATTTTTCTTTCATATTTTTTTTTGAGGACACATGATCATCTGCAAGTATGTTAAGAGACAGAAAGATTCCAGATAGTATTAGATATTTTTTCATATTAAATCCATTTATTTTTTGTAATATCACTTAGATTACAGTTTTTTTCAAAAAGTTCAAAAAACTATTTACTTTATATTTTAAAAATTCATAATGCACTTCGATATTCATACTAATAGAAACATTCTTTGCATCTATCAGTATGGGTATGTTTGAATTCTTTCAATTATTAAGTGTATTTTTCGGTACTTTGCTAGCCGCACCTCTTATTGTGTCGAAAAAAGCAAAGAAAAGAATATTTGGATTTTATGCAGTAGCGTTAGGCTGCTTCTTTGCAATAATTGTTCAGCTATATTTAGGCTTACATTATTTTGTTTTTGCAAATATATTTTGGCTTCTTAATTCATTTTATGGAATAAAAAAATTGTCCAAGCAGAACAAGAAAGAAATTAAAAGTTTTTAAAATAACTATAGTCAAGATAATGTATTCCATCATCAGGCTCATTCATTTTAAAGATAATTGCATTAGCAACTTTCTCGGCATTAATATTTCTATATTTCTCTATTAAACCGAACATGAGATATCCAAACAAATTTGTAATCGCTTCAAATACTTTTACGTTAAGAGGAACTATTTCATTCGGTCTTGATCCCAATAAGTGACCTGGCTGTGCAATCACAACTCTTTCGAATCCCATAGCTGAAATCTCATTTTCTGTGCAACCTTTTACATTAAGATATGTATTAAAAGATTTATCATTTGCTCCTATGGCAGATATCAAACCAATTGATTTAGCCCCACATCTTTTTGCAAAATGAGCAATATTTTTAATGTATTCGAAATCAACTTTTTTAAATTCCTCTCTTTTACTTTTTTTTAAGTAGAGAAGATCAAATAATGTTAACTTATAACCAATTGCAATATACACCTCATCGATGTTCAGATTATTTTCTAAATTTTCAATTTTATCAAAATCAGTAATTATCTGATTAATATTTTTTTCAGACGCAATTTTATTTCTTCCCAAAAGGACTAAATGATTTTCAGATGATTTAAGGTTTGTAAGAAGTTTACTTCCAACAAATCCTGAGGCACCAGCAATTAATATTGTTTTATTCATTTAAATAAATTTTTTCTGCGTCATCGACTAGTTCATCAACAGTCTTGGATCCGTCTAAAGTAAATTTAGAATATTTTTTGTAAATAGGTTCTCTTTCTTTATAAACTTCAGGAACAGACATACCTGGAGGTACCGCAAGTCCTCTTTCCTGTCCTATATCAATTCTCTCTATTATTATATTAAGTGGAGTATCAATATATATTATTGAGGAAAATCTTTGAAGATGCTCCATAGATAGAGATGAATAGACTGCACTTCCTCCGGTTGAAATTATTTTGTTAGATGAATTTAGATTTAATATCACTTTTTCCTCAGCAGCTCTAACAAACTTGTAATCAAACTTATTTTTAATTTCTTCTAATGATGCTTTATATTGTTTTTCAATTAATAGATCAGTATCTATAAAACTGACATCCATCTTCATAGAAATAGCTTTACCTATAGTTGATTTTCCACATCCAGCCATTCCAATAAATGTAATGTTATTCATTTTTACTAAATTCTTGTGTAGCTCTTATAAGTTCATGTGTTATTTCTTTTTCAAAAGCACTATGACCAGAAGATGGAGC
>CENJ01068865.1_pt1 | contig 37773 bp, 39 predicted proteins | sample 356161 | NCBI WGS metagenome assembly CENJ01 (sample SAMEA2619531, study PRJEB7988) | marine metagenome | biome: marine biome (ENVO:00000447); feature: surface water layer (ENVO:00002042); material: "saline water (ENVO:00002010), including plankton (ENVO:xxxxxxxx)" | depth 5 m | reverse complement strand
TCCGGCGTGACGCCTACCGAATGTTCATATTGCGCCGAAAGTGATCGGTCACGGGTCACGGCTGTCCATCCATCGGACAGTATTTTAACGCCCGGCTTGCCGAGATTAAGCATCGGCTCCACGGTGAAAATCATGCCCGGTCTGAGTTCCATTCCCTCTCCGGTCATGCCGTAATGCAGGATATTGGGGGCGTCATGGAAAACTTGCCCTAAACCGTGACCACAAAAATCCCTGACGATTGCCATGCGTTGACCCTCGGCATGAGATTGAATTGCTGCCCCTACATCACCAAGCGTTGCGCCCGGGCGTATAGCATCCAACCCTGCCATCATTGACTCATAGGTTGCATCCATCAATTTTTTGGCGCGGATCGGAACGTCCCCAAGCGAGAACATGCGGCTATGATCGCCGTGCCATCCGTCATAAATCAGTGTCACATCTACATTCATAATGTCACCATCTTTCAGAATGCGGTCACCCGGTATGCCATGGCATACGACGTGATTTATGGATGTACAGATGGATTTTTTGAAGCCGCGATAATTTAACGGTGCCGGAACAGCTTTACGGTCTAGGATAAATTCATAGGCAAGCTTGTCGAGACTGTCAGTTGTTACGCCAGGTTTGGTAAAGTCTGCAAGCATATCAATGCATTCTGCTGCCATTTTCCCGACTTTACGCATGCCGTCAAAAGCTTCAGGGCCGTGAAGTTTGATTTGGCCGTTATTAAGAAGCGGGGCGCGGGATGCGTCTATGTAATTCATCTTACGTTTCCAGAATGATTATTCATGGTTGTTTATGTTTGTTATTTGCAGATTACACAATGAGAAATAACAATGCGACAAAATTTCTCAAGAAGTGGTCTTTCGGGCTTTAGTCGTCGCAAGCAAAGTGCTATAGGACGTTTCAGTTTACCTAGCAATGAGCTTGGCCCCCTGGTGGAAGTGGTAGACACAGCAGACTTAAAATCTGCGGCCGAATGAGGCGTGCCGGTTCAAGTCCGGCGGGGGCCACCACCATTTGCTCAGCTTTATGATTCAGTCTTAGTTTTATAGCGTTTCGATAATGCCGGAGAAATCTTTAACATCGCCGCCATTATCGCAAAAAGCTTGATACATTTCGGCGGCGTGGCTCCCAAAAGGAATATTGGCGCCGCTGGCCTCTGCGGACTCAAGGGCAAGCTTGAGATCTTTCAGCATCATCGCGCCGGCAAAGCCGGGTTGATAATCACGATTGGATGGTGCCGCCGGGACAGGGCCGGGGACGGGGCAATAGCTGGTCATCGACCAGCTTTGACCGGAAGCCTGAGATGAAATGTCAAAAAAGTTTTGCGCATTCAGGCCAAGTTTTTCAGCCATTTTAAAGGTTTCACAGGTGCCAATCATGGTGATGGCAAGCAACATATTATTGCAGATTTTAGCCGCTTGTCCTGCGCCAAAGCCGCCGGCGAGTAATGTCGCTTTAGACATTGGTTCCAGGGCTTCCTGAACGGCAGAAAAATTTTCTTCTTTACAACCAACCATAAAGGCCAGCGTGCCACCATCAGCAGCTGCAGTGCCCCCGGAGACAGGTGCATCTGCCGAATTAAAGCCGGCTTCTTGGCACATGTTGGCAACTGTCTTGGCGCTTTCAACGTCAATCGTGGAGCAATCAATTAATAAGGCGCCGCTTTTAGCATTGGGAAGGACTTCAGTTTCGTAGAGGCCACAGACATGCTTTCCTGCGGGGAGCATGGTGAGGACAATATCGGCTTGTGAGATAGCGTCTGCCGCGCTGGCGGCTGCTTCGCAGCCATTTTCAACGGCGCGGGCAACGGCATCTGCGGAGAGGTCAAATGCCAAGACTCTGCGTCCGGCTTTGGCCTGATTTGCGGCCATGCCCGATCCCATATTTCCTAATCCAATAAAGGCTACAGTTGTCATCTTTCCCTCCGGTTAACTTATGTCTCAAGTGGTGCCCATGCCTGATCAGCAGGCAGGGGGGCAAATACGGCGTCTATTTCGGCATCCGGCACATCGGCAATGCTGGCATAACGCCATTTCGGGTCATTGTCTTTGTCCAAAATAACCGCCCGGACACCTTCGTGAAATTCTGAATTCATAACAATGCGCGACACGGCGGCATATTCCATAGCCATGTTATCGGCGAAGTCTGACATAGCGCCGCCCAGGCGAATTTGTTTTAAAGCTACTTTGACAGATTGTGGTGATTTGGTTGCCAGGGTGGCAAGTTGTTTGGCTGCCCATGACTCATCACCAAAATCGGACTTCTCACCTTCCAACTTTTCAACTATTTCTTCTGCGCGGTTCGATGCAAAACATGCATCTATTTTGGCGCGTGTCTCGCTGTCAAGTTGAAAGGGTGCACCGGGGTCTTGGTGTTTTTCATCCAGTAAATCTGCAGGGCTTTTGCCCGCAGAAAGGCCCTCGGCTATATGCGCGCGCGCGGCATCTACTCGGTCAGTGGTGACATAATGCGTCGCGATACCGGCGGCAAAACTGTCTGCAGCTTTTAATCTGTTGCCGGTCATTGCCAGCCAAGCACCAAGCTCGCCATCAAGACGAGGGAGAAACCAGCCGCCGCCGACATCCGGCATTAAGGCGATACCGGTTTCCGGCATTGCAAAAACAGTGTTTTCGGTAGCTATACGGAAAGCACCATGCACAGAAATGCCGACACCCCCGCCCATGGTCACTCCGTCCATTACAGCTATGACAGGCTTGGGATAGGTTTTCAGAAAATGATTAAGCTGATATTCGAGACGGAAAAACGCGCAAGCTTCAACACCGTCGCTTTTGCCACTCTCAGAGAGCATTCTGATATCCCCGCCCGCGCAAAAGCCGCGGGTTTCAGGCTGGTGGTCAATCCAGACAGCTTTGACAGTGTCATTTGACCGCCATGCCATCAAGGCGTCTATCATCAGCTTACACATATTGAAATTTAGTGAATGCAAGGCACTCGGTCGGTTGAGGGTCAAGCGACCCAGAGGCCCTTCAATGCGGCAAAACACTTCATCTTGGCCTGAAATTTGATTTGAAATTTCGTTTGGCATGCTTACCCCTATTTCAAAAGAGTTCTTGAAATAATGACGCGCATGATTTCATTCGTGCCTTCAAGAATTTGATGAACCCGCAAATCACGCAGGATGCGTTCGATGTTATATTCTGACAAATAGCCATACCCGCCATGCAGTTGCAGGGCTTGGTTGGTAACATCAAAGGCGGCATCCGTAACATGCTTTTTAGCCATGGCGCACCATTTGGTGGCATCTACCTCTTTGGCATCCAAGCGTGCGGCGGCGTTATAAAGCATCAACCGAGCGGCCTGAAGTTCAGTTTCCATATCCGCAAGTTTAAATTGTGTGGCCTGAAAATCTGCAATTGCCTGACCGAATTGTGAGCGTTCTTTGACGTAATCCAGGCTTTGCTCCAGAGCAGCTTGTGCGCCGCCCAGTGAACAAGCGGCAATGTTCAGGCGTCCACCATCCAGACCCATCATAGCGAATTTAAAGCCGTCGCCTTCTTGCCCGATAAGGTTTTCGGCGGGCACGACAGCTTCATCCATAATAACCTGACGTGTCGGCTGGCTGTTCCAGCCCATTTTTTTCTCATTCGCACCAAAGGAAAGGCCGGGCGTATCTTTTTCCAGCAAGAAAGCAGAAACACCGCCAGCACCTTCGCCACCGGTTCGAGCCATAACCAGATATAAATCAGAGGCACCCGCACCGGAAATGAATTGCTTGGTGCCGGTTATTTTATAGGCGTTACCATCTTTTATGGCCTTGGTAGACAAACTTCCTGCATCAGATCCAGCACCGGGTTCTGTTAAGCAATAGCTGCCAATTAAATTCATAGCAGTCATATGCGCCCCGTATTTTTCCTTTAGGAAATCGGAGCCAAAACTCGTCAGCATCCATGTCACCATATTGTGAATGGAGATAAAGGCTGCTGTTGAGGGGCACGCACGGCTCAGTTGTTCAAAAATCAACACGGCATCAAGGCGTGAAAGCCCGGTTCCACCACATTCTTCAGGTGAGTAGATGCCACCAAAACCAAGCTCTGCACCTTCGCGCATCATGTCGACGGGAAAATGTTTTTCCGCATCCCATTCATTCGCGAAAGGTTGGATTTTTTCATCCGCGAAATTTTGTGCCATATCGCGGATCATTCCCTGTTCTTCAGTTAATGCAAAAACCATTTTTAAGCTCCTTTAAGCTCTGGCTTACTTGTCTTTGAAATCGGGGTCGCGTTTATCAATAAAGGCTTGCATGCCTTCTTTTTGATCTTCGGTAGAAAAAAGTGCATGGAACAGGCGACGTTCAAAACGGATACCCTCTGCGGTGGATAGTTCCAGAGAGGCCGCGACCATTTCCTTCGCCGCCATGAGTGACGGGATGGAATAAGAGGCAATTGTTCCTGCAACTTCAGTCGCAACACTCATCAAATCATCATGTGGCACAATCCTACTTGCCATGCCACATTGCTCGGCTTCTTCAGCCTCAACCATGCGGCCTGTTAAAATCATGTCCATAGCTTTAGCTTTGCCGACGGCTTTGGTGAGACGTTGAGACCCGCCCATGCCGGGGGTTACGCCAAGCTTAATTTCCGGTTGACCAAATTTGGCTTTGTCGGAAACGAGCACAATATCGCACATTAGTGCCAATTCACAGCCGCCGCCCAACGCGAAGCCGTTAACCGCCGCAATTACAGGCTTACGGCACGCGGCAAATCTGTCCCAACCTGCGAAGAAATTAAGCTCAAACATATCATTAAAGCTTTTTGGCTGCATTTCCTTAATATCCGCACCAGCGGCGAAAGCCCTGCCTGCGCCGGTCAGAATGCTCACGGCAATACCGTCGGTTTTGTCGATGGTCTCAAAGACCTCCGCAACCTCGGCCATGACTTCGCTATTCAGGGCGTTTAGGCTGTCCGGGCGATTAAGCGTCACCTCAGCAATGCGGCCTTTTTGTTCGAAAGTCAGTGTTTGAAAGTCTGCCATGTCAGCCTCTTTTTTGCGCTATTGCATTGTTGGAATGATGAATGACTGGTCGTCAACGTCGCCGGATGGCCAGCGCTGTGTCATGGTTTTCACTTTTGTGTAAAACCTCACGCCTTCAGTACCATGCTGGTTGACATCACCAAAGGCAGACCGCTTCCATCCGCCAAAACTGTGATAGGCCACCGGAACCGGAATTGGGACGTTAATCCCAACCATACCGACATTAACTTTGGATGCGAACTCTCGCGCTGCCAGACCATTACGGGTGAAAATCGCCACGCCATTTCCATATTGGTGGTGGCTTGGAAGACTGGCGGCTTCTTCAAGGTTTTCAGCGCGCACCACTTGGAGCACTGGACCAAAAATCTCTTCTTGATAGCTCTGCATTTCCGGTTTCACATTGTCGAAAAGTGTCGGGCCGATAAAGAACCCGTTCTCATGGCCTTGCAGAGAATGCCCGCGCCCGTCAACAACCAGGTCAGCACCTTCGTCAACACCCATTTGAATGTAGCTTTCGATTTTTTCACGATGCGCCGATGAGACCACAGGCCCGTAATGCGCTTCTGCGTCAGTTGAGATGCCGATTTTAAGCTTGCCGACTTCTTCTTTCATGCGGGAGACAAATTCATCTGCCGTATCTTTGCCGACAGGAACAGCCACAGGAAGTGCCATGCAACGTTCGCCCGCAGAGCCATAAGCCGCGCCCGAAAAGTCAGCAATGACCTGATCCATATCGGCATCCGGCATAATAATGCCATGGTTTTTCGCACCGCCCATGGCCTGAACGCGCTTACCATTTGCTGTACCGTTTGAATAAACATAATGAGCAATATCCGAGGAGCCGACAAAACTGACTGCTTTAATATCGGGGTGAGTCAAAATGGCATCCACGGCAGTCTTATCTCCATGAACGACATTCAGGACACCGTCCGGCAGTCCAGCTTCTGTCATAAGTTCAGCCAGTCTGAGAGGCACGGAAGGGTCTTTCTCCGATGGCTTAAGAATAAAGGCGTTACCGCATGCAATCGCTACCCCGAACATCCACATGGGTATCATGGCAGGGAAGTTGAATGGCGTAATACCCGCGACAACACCAAGCGGTTGGCGAACGGAAAAGACGTCAATGCCGGGGCCTGCGCCTTCAGTATATTCACCTTTGAGCAAATGCGGGATACCGCACGCAAATTCAATAACTTCAAGACCGCGCTGGATGTCGCCTTTAGAGTCGGCAATCACCTTGCCGTGCTCCGATGACAGCATGGCTGCCAGCTCGTCCATATTGGCTTCCAGCAGTTCTTTAAATTTGAACAACACACGGGCGCGTCTTTGAGGATTGGTTGCACTCCAGCCTTGTTGTGCTGCTACGGCGACCGCCACGGCATCTGACATTTCGTCTTCAGTGGCAAGCTGAACTTGCGCTTGAACCTCGCCGGTGCTGGGGTTGTAGATATCCCCGAAGCGACCTGATTGCCCTTCAACGGTTTTGCCGGAAATGAAATGGGGTACGGTGCGCATGGTAGTCCTCTCCTAAGAAAAATCAGGCTTTTATTAAAGCTCTGGTGATAAGATAGTATAGATTATTGAAAAACTTCACTGTTAAGAAAATTAGTTAAGTCTCTAGCTGTGACCTTTGGAAGCACTTCCATTGGCATGTGTCCGACCCCTTGATAACTCACCAAACGGGCAGACAGAATTATGGATCTCAGTCTTTTTGCATATTTTAGACCAACCATTTGATCCTCTTCCCCCCAAATTAACAGTGTCGGGTGATTGAGCCGACCAATACGTGCATCGAGCGGTTCATCCAGCAACATTTGTTTGAGCCGCTTGATAAAAATTTCTCTGTTGGTGCTGTTCAGCATTAACTCATAATATTTGTCAACTAGCTCTTTACTCACAAAAGCTTCAGACCCGTATCTGGTAATAAGTGCATTTTTTATAGTGTCATAGGGTGTGATGTAGCGCAGGGCAGTGGACATGCCGGGATATTTAGTCATCTCCAACATGCGTGGGGGTTTGTCTGACCTGTCTATTTTAAGACCTGATGCGCCGATAAGCACGAGCGCTTGGACTTTATCGGGGTTATCTACGATATAATTCATGGCTACCCCGCCTCCCATGGAATGGCCAACAAGCACAAATTCGTCGATATTCATCCAGTCCAGAACATCTGCTAAATAATCAGTCAGGGCGTTTAGGTTGTAATTGGCGTCCCGAACAGGAGTGGAGAGCCCATGCCCCGGCCAGTCAAAACTAATCAGCCGATACGTATCGCCCAATTCTGCGATCCATTTTTCCCAGACATGCAAAGACATACCAAAACCATGCATTAAAACCAGTACTTCGCCATCGCGGGATCCCTCGTCGCGAATATGAACGGTGCTGCCATTTTCCAGAGTTATAAACATAGAGTTCTGATTGCTATATTTATCAGCAACCTCAGAACGCGGCAGGTCGGAAACAACAAAAAAACCCGAGATAAAGAGCCCGATTACGAGAAGGGTAAAAAGCCCGGCTGTGAAAAAGCCAAGTATCTTGAAAATATATTTTTTCACGGGATTCCCTTGGTATTCAGACGCTTTCGGTTTCTAGCGCGCACCCATCAGGCACTGTCTCTAGGGCATTGAGGGAGGGGTCGTATTTATAAACTGTAGAGCAATATGGACAAATGATATTGGCATCTTGGCCCATATCTAAAAAAATATGAGGATGGTCATAAGGAGCGGATGCGCCGATACATTCAAATTCGCGAACACCAATTTTAATTTCTTTGACGCCCTGATCATTTTTGAATTTTGGAGTTAACTTATCCGCCATATTACTCGCCTCACCCTTTGATTTTTTATTCTTACATCCAGAAAACACAATGGCATGAACTAAAGCCTATTTCTGAGTGTAACCGTCACAATAAGTTTCTTTTAAACGTCTTTTAAACGTCTTGCAAACTATGTAGAAAGTATCATCCGAGTGCTATGGTCTCTCGAATTAATGTGTCTTAACTGCACCCGCACCCGCCCAGATGAGCAACGCCTTCCTCGCGCCATGCGCTCTTAACAGACATTTTGGAGGTGTCGCCCGTTTCATTAAAGCTGTCTTTTGCTTTTTGGCGTAAATCCGCGTCCGTCATAAAATCCAGAGCTGTCATTGCCATGGATTTGGCGCCATCCAGCACGGCTAAATCACCCGTTTCCGAACCCGCATAATGAGCAAATTCAGGATTATGAATAACAACTTCAGGTGGCGCGCAGGCAATCATCGGATGAATGGACGGGACGCGGTGGCTGACATTGCCCATATCTGTCGATCCTGCGGCATTTGTGGGTATCATGTCTATCGGAAAAAAATCTCGCCCAAGGGTTTTAGCGTTTTGGCGATAGGCTTCAGCCATATCCCATGAATTTTTTATCTCGAGGTAATCCACTTTGGCCCAGTTGATTTCCGCCGTGCATCCAGTTGCCATTGCGCCGGCCTGCAAACAGTTTTCGACGCGTTTTTTCAAATCGGCCAGTTCTGTTCCGTCTGATGCGCGGACATAAAAAGTGCCTGCGGCACGGTCCGGCACAATATTGGGGGCTTGCCCTGCATCGGTGAAAATGCCGTGAATACGTTCAGATGATTTTATATGCTGACGTAACTGCGCGAGCGACTGGTAGGCTGAAACCAATGCATCCAGCGCGTTAATGCCTTCATGCGGTGACCCGGCGGCATGGGCGTTTTTGCCGTGGTAGACCACATTGACTTCTGTCATCGCAAGGCTTGGCATGGTAAGCAAATTAACCCCAGCTGGATGAACCATCATCGCTGCATCAAGTCCGTCAAATGCGCCTTTTTGCGCCATATATTCCTTACCGCCGCCTTTTTCTTCTGCCGGCGTTCCGAGATAGCGAACCCGACCAGGAAGTTTGCCGTTAAGTTTGGAAAGTGCCAGTGCTGCGCCTAATCCAGCCGCGGCGATAATATTATGTCCGCAGGCATGGCCGATACCCGGAAGGGCATCATATTCCGAGATAATGGCGACCTCGCAATCATGTTCGTCTTCAGTCCCGAAAGAAGAAACAAAAGCTGTTTCAAGTCCAAAAGCGTTGCGGGTTATATCAAGGCCATTATCTTCAACAAAAGTACACAAGCGGTCGGCAGCATAAAACTCCTCAAAGGCGAGTTCCGGGCGCGCATGAATATCCCGGCTGACCTTAATGAGATCATTCGCCATGCCGTCAACCGCGTCAATGACAATTTGTTTTAACTCCTGCACCTGCATCAGCCTCTCCTTTATTACATGCTACGCATTACGTTAGGATGGCGCAATCATATCTTCCTAAGCTTGCATGCAACGAAAAACGATTATACTTATGAATACAACTATACTTATAAACGACCATAACTAGGGAATAAACAATGGCGGGCGAGGGTATCTGGGAAGTAATCCGACAGCAGGTAGACGACGTGATAGCGTCAGAACCGGTCATGGAGGCCTTTCTCAAGACAGTTGTTTTGGAACGTCAGTCTCTTGCGGACTCGGTGGCATTTAATTTGGCGACCAAGTTTGCCAATGAGCATATTTCAAAAGATAAAATCTACACTATTCTTTTAGATGCCTATAGCGCCGATGAAGCTATTATCGCTGCAATTGAAGAAGATATTGTAGCGGTCTATGACCGTGACCCGGCCTGTACTTCCTATTTTGCGCCGCTTTTGTTTTTTAAAGGGTTTCTGTCTCTGCAAACATATCGCGCAGCGCATCACCTCATGGCAACCGGCCAACCGGGAACAGCATTATACCTTCAAAGTCGGGCATCCGAGCTTTTTGGTGCGGACATTCATCCCTCAGCTAAAATTGGTAAAGGTATTATGATTGATCACGCTACCGGTGTTGTGATTGGTGAGACGGCAGTTATTGGGAATGATGTATCCATGTTGCATGGCGTCACGCTGGGCGGCAGCGGTAAAGAGGGAGGCGACAGGCATCCCAAAATCGGCAACGGAGTTTTGATAAGTGTCGGGGCGAAAGTGCTGGGTAATATCCGTGTCGGTGATTGTGCCAAGATTGGGGGTGGGAGTGTCGTTTTAACCGATGTGCCTGCCTATTCAACTGTAGTTGGTGTGCCTGCAAAAGTTGTTGGCAAGGTTTCCACGCCCGAACCGTCGCGTGAAATGGATCATAATTTTGGAAAAGATATTTGAGTATTTGGAGAGAAAAATATGAATAATGACGAAATCGTCAAAGTTGAAGCCTATCTGAGGAAGTTGTTTAAGACCGAAGCGCTGGAGCTTAAAAGAAGTCCGCGTCAGGATATGGTTGAGGTTCTGATGGATGAGGAATTTATCGCCACGTTGACTAAAGATGATGAAGACGGCGAGGTCAGTTATAATTTCTCAATGGCAATTCTTGATTTTGATTTGTCAGATGATTTGGCTGGTGATGAAGGCTTTGACGAATGACCCTTTATGCATTGGGTGATGCTAAGCCTGAATACCCTGAAAGTGATAACTGGTGGGCTGCACCGGATGCTCAGATTATCGGCAGGGTGGTTTTTAAGGAAAATGCCAGTGTCTGGTTTGGAGTTGTCATTCGCGGCGATAACGAAGCCATCACCATTGGCGAAAATTCCAACGTTCAGGATAAATGTGTTCTGCATACGGATATGGGATACCCGCTAACAATCGGCAGCCATAGTGTGATTGGTCATCAGGTGGTTTTACATGGTTGTACAATTGGCGATAACACGCTTATTGGCATGGGCGCGACAGTGATGAATGGCGCTAAAATCGGCAATAATTGTTTGATTGGAAGCCACGCTCTGATTACTGAAAATGTCGAAATACCTGATAATTCTATGGTTCTGGGTGCACCCGGTAAGGTCGTTAAGACATTGGAAGATGAGGCTGTTAATTTTATTCGGCTGTCGGCTCTGTCATATGTTGATAACTGGCGGCGTTTCAAATCAGATTTACATGTGCTGGACACATAAACCTCTTGCCTGCTGCCGGCACTTCTCACATTATCATACATATTGGTTTAAAGTTATAGAAGGTTTGCCTAATTTACGGGCGAGAGAAGTAAATTGGAACAATATGATTATATCATTGTAGGAGCCGGTAGTGCAGGGTGTGTGCTTGCCGCGAGACTTACCGAGGACCCCGATTGCCGCGTACTTTTGCTGGAGGCCGGCGGAAAAGATAGAAACCTTTTTATTCATATGCCTGCGGGCTATTCCCAAATTGTGCCTGAACCCGGAAAGTATAATTATGGCTTTGAGACGGAGTCAGATCCCAATATGAATGACCGGCAATTTTACTGGCCGCGAGGAAAAGGTTGGGGAGGGTCGTCATCAATCAACGCAATGATCTATACAAGAGGTCACGCCAAAGATTATAATTTATGGTCGCAACTCGGCAATAAGGGCTGGGGCTATGAAGATGTTATTCCTTATTTTAAACGCGCAGAAACCTACAAAGGGAATGGCGATGCCGAATATCATGGTGAGTCTGGCCCGCTTAGTGTTCAAAAATCTGACCGTCAAAATGATGTTTTGCTGGATGTGTTTGTGCAGGCAGGTGTTGAGGCGGGTTTTCCTGAGACGCAGGATTTTAATGGCAAGCAACAAGAAGGTTTTTCGCGTTACGAACACACAATTAAAGGAGCACGTCGGTGGAGCGCGGCACGTGCTTATTTGCACACGTCTCTAAAAAGAAAAAACCTGACTATCCTCAGCAACGTAACAGTCGATAAAGTCGTATTTGAGGGTAATCGCGCTGTTGGTGTTGACCTCATTAAAAAAAGAAAAAAACTTACAGTGACGGCCTCTAAAGAAATTATTCTCTCGGCAGGGGCGCTTAACTCGCCGCAAATTCTTTTGCGGTCAGGTGTTGGTGATGCCCAGACACTGAAGGATTTTGAAATTCCGGTCATCCATGACTTGCCGGGTGTGGGACAGAATTTACAGGATCACCTTGCCGTGGTTTGTCAGTTTGCTTGTCCGCAACCCATCACATTGCACAAATCTGTGGGGACAATACCTCAGGCTATTGCAGGGATAAAATATTTGCTCGCCGGAAAGGGTGATGCCTCTTATCCGCCATGCTCTGCCGGTGCTTTTTTCAAATCAGCACCCGAGAAGGATATTCCCGACGTTCAGGTGCATTACGTCTCGCTGGGTCTGTTAGATAGCCATGGGCGCGGCGATAAAACATCCACTCAGCACGCTTTTAGCGGGCTGGTATATATTTGTCGCCCCGAAAGTCGTGGCTCTGTCGGGCTAAGGGATACTGACCCTCAATCCCCGCCGCATATTCAACCTAATTATCTCTCAACTGAAAATGACCGCCGTGATTTAAGAAATGGCGTACGCCTCACCCATAAGGTTTTTAAGCAGGCGGCATTCGATCCGTATCGTTCAGATAGGTTAAAACCGGGGCCAGAAGTGAATATAGAGGACGATGATGCGCTGGATGCTTGGATTAGGGAAACAGGTGAGACCCTTTACCACCCTGTCGGGACTTGTAAAATGGGAACTGACGCCATGTCGGTCACCAATGAAAACGGGCAAGTGCATGGGGTGTCGGGCTTACGCGTTGTTGATGCCTCACTCATGCCGACGCTGATTGGCGGCAACACAAATGCGCCGACTATCATGATGGCAGAAAAAATTTCCGACCATATTCGTGGCAAAGAATTTTTGCCCCGTCAGGTCTTGGATTTTGTTGACTAGCATGGCGCGACTTGAATTTTTTTTTGATATTTCAAGCCCATGGACTTACTTGGCTTTTAGCCGGATAGAAGCGTTGACTGAAAAAATGCAAGCGGAGCTTGTTTGGCGTCCCATTTTGGTTGGTGGGGTTTTTAACAGCGTCAATCAGGAGCTTTATGAAACGCGTGCAAATCCTAATCCGGTAAAATTGAATTACAGCGTCAAAGATTTAAAAGACTGGGCTGATTTTTGTGGTCTTGACATTAATTGGCCAGAGATATTTCCGGTGAATGCGGTGAATATAATGCGCGGGGCTTTGTTTGCGCTTGACCACGATAAACTGCCGAACTATGCGCGGCTCGGCTTTGAGGCTTATTGGCGAGATGGTCTGGATGTCAGCAATCCAGATATATTGTCAGGCATTGCAGAGGCATGCGATTTGCCGATAAATGATTTCTTAACCTCTCTGAAGGATAATGCCATCAAATCCCGCTTGCGGGAAAATACTGATGAGTTGTGTCAAAGAGGTGGTTTTGGTTCACCAACAATGTTTATCAATGAAACAGATATGTATTTTGGGAATGACCGCCTTTTGTTGGTTGAAGAAAAGTTGAAAAATGAAAATCTCCAAAAATGAACCCATTTTAAAAGCACCGTCGGCCATTCTGTTTTTGATCGGTTTGATGGTAAGCATACACATTATTCTCACTAAAATTCTTTCCTCAGGACTTAGCACAAGCCTGTTTTTAAATTTGGCATTCGTTCCTGATGATTTTTCGCGAGGGGACAAGCTATGGACACTTATCAGCTATGCGTTTCTGCATGGAAGCTGGGAGCACTTAATCATGAATATGGTCTGGTTACTTGCCTTTGGGTCGGCTGTCGCCAAACGTATTGAGAGTGCTAAAATATATCTGCTATTTTTTCTGCTGTGCTGTGTCATTGCCATTCAAGTGCAATATTTTTTCAGTCAAGAGTCGCTCATCCCAATTATCGGGGCTTCGGGTGGCGTTGCTGCTATGCTTGGTGCCTCCGCGCGCTTCGCTTTTTCAGGGGATATTTTTTCCAATTCAAATCGTCGTCCTCGCTTATTACCTTTGAGAAAGGTTTTTACCAATGGCACAACTCTGATGTTTGTTTTGCTATGGGTGGTGTTAAACCTTCTTTTTGGGTTGATATCTGTCTCGCCGGGCGGGGCATCTGTATCGGTTGCTTGGCAAGCGCATCTGGGTGGGTTTTTTGCCGGCCTTTTGCTTATAGGTTGGTTTGAAACCCCGCCTTTGTCGCCCTCAGGTGGCCCCGGAAATGTTGACTTTGGGGAATGGTCAGGCGCGCATACGGATAACAATAAGTCATAAAAGTAAATTATTTCAATCCTTTAGAGCACTGCCCTTGCATCAAAATTTTTATTGATACAAAATATTGTCAGGAGGATGAATAATATGAATGTTAAAATGATCCTTGGCGATAAAGGGACGGATGTTCTTACCATCGATAGTTCCAACAAGCTTTCCGACGCTATTGCTGTGTTGGAAAATCGCTCGGTGGGAATATTGGTCACGACAAGCCCTGAGGAACCTATGGCAGGTGTTATTTCCGAAAGAGATGTTGTGCGCGCTCTATCCAATCATGGGGCACCGGCACTTGAAAGACCAATCAGTGATTTCATGTCATCTAATCCGGTCACCATTACGAATGAAACAACCGTGGTTGAGGCGATGGAGATTATGACTGAAAAACGCATTCGCCATTTGCCGGTTATTGATGAGGGTAAGATCTGCGGTCTGGTGTCAATTGGGGATGTTGTTAAAAGACGCATCATGGACACCGAGGCTGAAGCCGAGGCGCTGAAAAGTTATATCGTCACAGGATAGAGTTTGGTGTGTTAGAGCTTTGTGGGGTTTGGCGCATCGCCATAAACTTCTAGAGGGTCAAAGACCTTGTCATGTTCTTCGAACTCAAGCGTAAGCTTATCATCGACGGCACCTGTCGGTACGGAACGATAAAAACACGACCGGTAGCCTACATGACAACTGGCGCCGTTACCGGCAACTTTGACACGTAACCATACAGCATCTTGATCGTCATCAATCCGCATTTCGACGATATTTTGAACCAGACCGCTGGTCGCGCCCTTATGCCAGATGGTTTCGCGCGAACGACTGTAATAATGTGCTTCTGCGGTTTCGATTGATTTGAGGAAAGCCATTTCGTTCATGTAGCCATGCATAAGCAATTCGCCGGTTTCATGGTCGGTTGTTACGACGGGGATAAGCCCGTTCACATCAAATTTAGGCGCGAGTTCATTGCTTTCCTCGACCTGCTCAACCGAAATTCTTTCCGAAAATGGACCTGACATTTTCAACACCCTTCAAGACCGGATTAAACCGGAGTGATATTGAGCGTCTTTATACTGCTAGTTGTTAATCATGGCAAGGAAACGGGCTTCCATGCGCGGATCATTAGCAAATACGCCGGTAAACCTTGTTGTAATGGTTGCCACATCAGGTTTTTTAATACCACGTGTTGTCATGCATTGGTGTTTTGCATCCACAAGCAAGGCAACACCTGCAGGCTCCAAGACACGCTGAATGCAATCAACAATTTGGGCAGTCATGGTTTCTTGCGTTTGCAGACGCTTGGCATAAATCTCAATCACCCGAGCCAGCTTTGATATACCGACCACGCGCTCAACGGGCATGTAGGCGATATGTACCTTGCCGAGAATAGCGACCATATGATGTTCACAGTGACTTTCTAAATCAATGTCGCGGAGCATGACCATATCGTCATAACCTTCAACATCTTCAAAAGTACGACCTAAAACTTCTTCAGGGTCTTCTTCGTATCCTGCGAAAAACTCCTGATAGGCATTAACAACACGCTTGGGTGTATCAATAAGTCCTTCGCGCTCAGGGTTGTCTCCAGCCCAAGCTATCAGAGTTCTGACAGCTTCCTCAGCTGTTTCTCTTGATGGTTTAGCCACTTTTACATCTCGCTCATTTACGACGTCATTAACATTCTTTGAGTCGTCTACTCGTACATCCATTGTATTCTGCCTCTTGCCTGGAAATAACGTCCCGGCCTACGTCAGGCACATTTTCATGGGATTTTCTGGCCCGTATTCAATGCCCGTGTTCTATTCTGGCACCCACATATCATGACTTATGCCATGAAGCGTAAAAGTGTTCGCCGCTAAATCATGCATAGGGTTTTGCGTAAAACCCATAACAAGCTATCAAAATATAGTTTCTGCCTTTTTTAGGTCAAGCACAAGCCATAAACTGATATTTAATCTACGTTTATTTATCGGCTTTGGATGAGGGGCTTGGCTTGTTTAAGTCATAAAACAAGCTTATTGTGCGGCTCAATGCAGTTAAAATTATACAGTCTTGCCGCCAGAGAGAAGCTGGAGTTCCATCCCCTCGAGCCCGACAGGGTAACCATGTATGTTTGTGGTCCTACGGTTTATGGACCTGCACATATCGGTAATGCGCGGCCTGCAGTTGTTTTTGACGTATTGGCGCGTCTCTTAAGATATCTATACCCAAACCTTGTTTATGCCCGGAATATCACAGATGTGGATGATAAAATTAATGCCAAGGCAGCTGATGCCGGCGTTGATATTTCAGTAATTTCCGATTTATTTAAGGCGAAATACCATGAGGATATGTCGCTTTTAGGGGTTTCTACCCCTGATATAGAACCCCATGCCACAGGGCATATCGGAGAAATGATTGAGATGATTGAACGCCTCATTGCCTCCGGTCATGCTTATGAGGCTGAGGGGCATGTTTTGTTTGAGGTTGCCAAAGACCCTGAATATGGCGCACTTTCGGGCCGTAACCGTGAGGATATGATTGACGGAGCCAGAGTTGAAGTGGCGCCATATAAACGCGACGCTGCTGATTTTGTACTTTGGAAACCTTCACCTGAAGATTTGCTGGGATGGGGCAGTCCGTGGGGACGCGGGCGCCCGGGTTGGCATATTGAATGTTCTGCCATGATTGAAAAACATCTTGGCACGACAATTGATATCCACGGTGGTGGACAAGATTTACAATTCCCGCACCATGAAAATGAGGCTGCGCAAAGCCGGTGTGCACATAAAGCACCTTTGGCACGTTACTGGTTGCATAATGGTATGTTGAACATGTCGGGAGAGAAAATGTCCAAATCTCTGGGTAACATAGCTTTGGTGGAAGATTTACTGGCCGAAGCTCCCGGCGAGGCTTTGAGGCTGGCACTGTTGCAGGGGCATTATCGCCAGACGCTGGATTTCACATCCTCTCTTTTACAGCAATCTGTCAAAAACCTTGACCGCCTTTACGGTGTTTTGAGAGATGTGGCAGATATTGAGGCGGCAGATGTTGCCGCGCCAGACAGTTTTTTGGCGGCCTTGTGCGATGATATGAATACGCCAAAGGCATTAGCTGAGCTCTTTGCTTTGTCTAAATCAATTGACACAGCAGAGACTAAAGGCGCTTTTCTCTCAGCGGCAGGCTTGTTGGGTTTGCTTCAGCAATCGCCGGATGACTGGTTTGCTCAGGCCTCTGCCAGCATAGACCGTGACACGGTGGAAGCGCTTATTGCAGAACGTGCAGAGGCACGTAGCGCCGGGGACTATGCCAAGGCTGATGCGGCGCGAGATAAGCTAACTGAGATGGGTGTCGTGATTGAAGATGGTCCCGGCGGGACAATATGGCGTCTCGCCAGATAGGTAAAACTGTTCTAACTTTAATTTATGGACGCTTTATACAGCCAAAAAATACTTGCCCTTGTTGCCAAGATTGACCGCATTGGGAAATTAGAATTTCCTGATGCGCAAGCTTCGGCAGTATCTAAACTCTGCGGTTCAAAAGTCTGTGTGGATATTAAAATGAACGACGGGGTTATTACCGATTTTGCACATGAGGTTGAAGCCTGCGCGCTAGGTCAGGCGTCTGCGGCAATTATGGCGCGAGAAATTATTGGCGCTTCCCCGGATGAATTACGCAGTGTGGCAAATGATATGCGACGTATGCTTAAGGAAAACGCCAAGCCGCCGCAAAATTCTGTTAGAGGCGGAAATTGGTCTGAGCTTGGGTTACTCGAGTCAGTTCGAGATTATAAAAATCGTCATGCCTCTGCGCTCCTGACATTTGATGCAGTAGAGGATTGTCTCTCCCAACTTGGCGTTTAACCCAGCTTTTTAATACTAAGATTTTAATATCTTGCAATACACAGGAAGAGCGAACGCCAGCCCGGCGGCCAAGTAAAAACCCCAATGTAAACTCAAAACTTCAGGGCAGAGCTTTGCACTTAAAAAAGCAAAAGCGAAGACACTCAGTTTGATGAGACCAATGTCATACCATTTGAAATTTATTATTTTACTCTCAGCCCATTTTATATAATTCATTTTTTTCTTTCTTGTTTTTCTAAGATTTCTTCACACTGGTATTATAACGAACCTTTAATATGATGGGGAAATGAAAATCGTATCTTATTTTTTGCGTGGTTTGTTATTGGTACCGATTTGGGGGTATCGCTTGCTGATTTCTCCTTTTACGCCGCCAAGTTGTCGGTTTGAACCAACATGCTCCAGCTATGCTGAAAAGGCGATACGCCAACATGGGGCATGGATAGGTTTTTGGTTAACACTTAACAGACTGTCGCGCTGCCATCCGATTGAGTGGCTTGGAGCGGATAGTGGATTTGATCCTGTACCTGTTGAGATTTTACCCGCACCTTGGTATGCACCTTGGAGATTAAAAGCTGCACAGGCAGAAATGAAAAAACCATGATTACGCTAACTCTTCCGGACGGGGCTACCCGGCAATTTGATGAACCTCTGAATGGCATTGCTTTTGCCGAGTCGATTTCAAAATCGCTGGCAAAAAAAGCGCTGGCTCTCAAAATCAATGGGGAGCCCGTTGATTTGGCGACAGTGATTGACAGTGATTGTGAGATTGCCGTTTTGACTGCCTCCGATGAGGAGGGCGTTGATTTGATGCGCCATGATTGCGCACATGTTTTGGCGGAGGCTGTTCAGGAGCTTTTTCCAGATACACAGGTGACGATTGGCCCGGTCATTGAAAATGGATTTTACTATGACTTTGCCAGGGAGACCCCATTCAGTTTAGACGATTTGGAAAAAATTGAAGCGCGTATGCGGGATATTGTTGACCGCGACGAGGATATTATCCGAGAGGTCTGGAACCGTGATGAGGCTATTGCTCATTTCCGCGATATTGGTGAAGTTTACAAAGCCGATATTATTGCGTCCATTCCTGCCGGTGAAGATGTGAGTCTCTATCGGCAAGGGAATTGGAAAGACCTGTGTCGTGGGCCGCATCTGCCATCAACCGGAAAGCTAGGCAAGGCATTTAAGCTCACAAAGTTGGCCGGCGCTTATTGGCGTGGTGACAGTAATAATGAAATGCTGCAACGCATTTACGGCACGTGTTGGGGAAATGAAAAAGATCTGAAAAGCTATCTTCATATGGTGGAGGAGGCCGAGAAACGCGACCACCGTAAACTTGGCAGGGATATGGATTTGTTCCATCTGCAGGAAGAAGCTCAGGGGTCGGTTTTCTGGCACGCCAAGGGGTACACAATCTGGCAGTCATTGGAACAATATATCCGCCGTCGGTTAACCGAAAATGATTATCAGGAAGTAAAAACCCCACAAATTCTTGATAAAAAGTTTTGGGAACAATCCGGCCATTGGGAAAAATTCCGTGAGAATATGTTCGTCGTGCCCGACGAAGTGCCGTCACTTGATGATGAAGAAACCGTATTATCGGGCGAGGCAGATCTGATGGCTCTAAAGCCAATGAATTGTCCTGCTCATGTTCAGATTTTTAAACAAGGCATTAAAAGTTACCGCGATCTGCCTTTACGTATGGCTGAATTCGGTTGTTGTCACAGAAATGAACCACATGGCGCTTTACATGGTTTGATGCGCGTTCGGCAGATGACTCAGGATGACGCGCATATTTTCTGCCGTGAGGATCAAATCATTTCTGAGGCCGTTGATTTTTGTAATCTCGTTACGCGGGTCTACACAGATCTTGGTTTTGAGGATGTCAGTGTCAAGCTTGCTTTGCGCCCTGAATTGCGTGCCGGCGAAGATGAAGTTTGGGACCGGGCTGAGGAAGGTTTGCGTGCAGCTTTGAAAGCCGCAGGACTCGATTGGGAAGAATTGCCGGGTGAAGGCGCTTTTTACGGCCCCAAAATTGAATATCATCTTCGTGATGCCATTGGTAGGACATGGCAGTGCGGCACGTTGCAACTTGATTTTGTTCTGCCGGAGCGCCTTGATGCGTCTTATGTCGGCGAGGATGGGAATAAGCACAGACCCGTTATGCTCCATCGTGCGGTTCTCGGTACGCTTGAACGGTTTATCGGTATTATGCTTGAAAGTTATGCGGGTAAGTTGCCGCTTTGGTTGGCGCCCCATCAGATTATGGTTTGTCCGATTACGACTGAGGCGGATAGCTATGGCGTGACGGTGTTGGACGCTCTTAAAGCGGCCGGCCTTCGTGCCGGCGTTGATTTGCGTAACGAAAAAATCAATTACAAAGTTCGTGAACACTCTGTGTCGAAAATCCCTGTTATTTTGGCTGTGGGTGGTCGAGAAGCAGAAGGGCGGACTGTTTCCATGCGCAGATTGGGGTCGAAAGAGTCTCAAGTTTTGTCGTTGGATGAGGTTGTTCAGATGCTCACAGATGAAGCTACGCCCCCTGACTTGAAAGCTTGAATTTTTTTAGGGTATTAGGTCAAATTTTAGCTGAAGATAAACACTGTTGCCGGAACTGGTTTGAGTCCCTTTACGGGTATTCTCCCCTCTGCCGATTTTAACAAACGTGGTTTTTGGCAAAGTTTCTCCAAAAAGAAGAGCCGCAGGGAATTCAAACTCAAAATAGTCAATATGTTCACTCTGAGAATTTTCTCCGAAACCGAAGCTATCTAAACGGTGATAATTCAGAGAAACTCCTTTTTTACTCAATATGATTTTATTATGTGCGCGATAAAAACCATCTTCAGAAGACCAAAGTATCAGTTCTTGGTTAATTTCTAGAAGTAATTCCAGATAATTAAATCTTGATATCTGAATTTTTTCCCCTTGTGACAGAGCTATATTTAAACCTGTTCTCGTGTCATACCCTTCGTCCCGAACCAAGCCGAGTTTGATAGAGGCAGCTTTACTGATATTTTTATGTTGATGACGAAAATCGAATTTTAATGGAATAATATTCGTCTTAGCCCAGTCGGCTTTGTGTCTCACCCCGACCTCCAGCCATTGCGTTCTTTGATTATTTTTGCCCATTTGATGATCACTGATGACGATATTTCCTGTCAGGGTGATTTCTGGGTGCCATCCATATTCAATATAGGCGTGATTTTCAGTTATATTTCTAATGTCCCGAAAAGGGGATGATAATGCGCTTTTTTCGACTTCTTCACGTCTTGTTTGCTGGGTAAGAAAAAGTTTTATTTGCTCCGGGGTGTTTACCCACGCACCTGCCATTAGTGGCGAGGTTAGGATGTATTGCAGACAGCACATAATGCTCCCCAAAAAGAGAAAATGTCGGCACAAGCCTGATTTGCAAAAATTAAATTTTGCATTTGGTTGATATAAAAAGCGCATGGATTGTCGAGGCCTTGGTTTTTGTTAAATATTTTGTCCGGCGACGGCAAAAAAATTTGTTAGCTATTCATTTTTATCATGAAAACAGTTTATCATTTACCCAGTATATCCGCATCAATGTGTTTGCTGGGACATGTTTTCTATTGGCTGTTTCAATGCTATGTTTAAAATTCATATATTAAGACAAGATTTGCACAAATGTTTGATTATCAGGCTCTAAAAGATACCGCGTTGAAAACTGCGCCTTACGATTATCTCGTTTTGGAGAAATTTGTTGAGCCTTCATTTTTTGAAAATGTAGCGAGCGATTTCCCTGAAATTTCCGGTGCCGGAAGTTTTCCGCCTTCCCAGTTGAAAATTCAAGGGGCCTTCAAGCAACTCATGGAGGCCTTGGACGGGCCGACATTTCGAGAAATCATCAGCGAAAAATTCAATCTTAATTTGGATAAATATCCCACCATGTACACTGTGCGCGGTCGATGCGCGCCTCATAACGGACAAATTCATTGTGACAGTGCCAGCAAAATCGTGACGGTTTTGTTGTATCTGAACGATGCGGCGTGGGGGGAGGATGGCGGACGCTTACGTGTTCTTAACAGTCCTGACAGTCTTGAAGATTATGCTGAGGAAATTAATCCAAATTGGGGCACACTGCTTGTTTTTCGTTGCACGAAAGATAGCTGGCACGGGCATAAGTCCTTTGACGGTGTGCGTCGGGTCGTTCAGATGAACTGGGTAATAAGTGACGATGTTGTCAAAAAAGAACAAAGACGCCACAGCATCAGCGCTAAACTCAAAAAAATTACCTCGATTTTTAAATCAGGCTAGTCCCCCGGCAGTTTACAAGTTGTCAAATCAGTTCCTTAATTTGGGGAAAGCTGGTATTGACCTATATCTTGCTGACTCAAGTTTCCGTCGAGACCTTCATGATTAAATATCAAACAACCCAGCTTCATGAGTTTTTAAAATCACGTCGATCCGTTATGGCACGAAATATGACATCGCCCGGACCGACTGAGCTACAAATTAACGACCTCATAGAAATTGCTGCACGTGTGCCTGACCACGGCAAATTAGCGCCTTGGCGATTTATTGTGTTTGAAAATGAGGCGCGTAAAAAAATAGGTAAAGGTTTTGCTGATATTCATAAGCAAAATTTACCCGACGCAACAGATGAAGAATTGAAACTGGAAGAGAACCGCTTTCAGCGCGCGCCGCTTGTGATTGGGGTCGTTGCTTCTCCAAAAGAACACCCCAAAATTCCTGTCTGGGAGCAGTATTTGTCTGCCGGGGCGGCTTGTCAGAACCTCCTCACTGCAGCACAGAGTATGGGGTTTGCTGCACAATGGCTTACTGAATGGATCGCTTATGACATTAAAGTCGCTTCATTATTGGCGCTTACTGAAAAAGAAAAAATTGCAGGCTTCATTTATATTGGTACCGCGTCGGAAGCCCCAAAGGAACGGGCAAGACCTGAACTTCAAGACGTTTTAACCCATTGGCTTTCTCAATGAGCCGCCCCCCGCGGAGTTTGTTGCAGGAGATTACATCGCTGGTTGAGCTAGCCTGGCCTGTTGTTATCAGTCGGGTAGCGATTTTCAGTCTTGCTGTTGTAGATACGATTATGGTCGGACGATATGCGTCCGATGAGCTGGCATTTCTGGGCATTGGTCTTGTGCCGAGCAGTATCTGCATCTTGTTTATTGTCGGCTTATTGCTTGGCACAATGGTCAAGGTATCAAATCATTATGGTGCAGGCCGTTATGAGGATTGCGGGGCTAGCTGGTGGCGGTCTTTGCCTCTTGCTTTTGGGCTTGGGCTTTTAGCTCTTGCTATTTGTGCCTGCGGGGAGACGCTTTTGACCTTTCTGGGGCAGCCGCCCGAGATTGCCGAGGCAGGGGGCAGGATATCTTTAATTATGGGTTTTGGCATGCCGCTGATAGCCTTGCAGATCACTACAGGATATTTTCTGGAAGGTATAAATCGAGTTCGACCCGGCATGGTTATCATTCTTATCGTAAATGTCGCGAATATTTACCTTAATGATATTTTGATTAACGGTCGCATGGGGTTTCCTGAAATGGGTGCCGAGGGCTCGGCATGGGCAACAAATATTGTTCGTTTTATGATGATGTCTATGATTGTTGCTTACGTCTGGTTCATGCATGACCAACAAAAATATGCAGTTCGCAAGCGACCACTTCGTAACCCCGGTGCATCGCGTGAACAACGACGCATTGGGTATGCCGCAGGGCTGAGTATGGGTATTGAAAATACGGCCTTTTCGTTCCTATCTATTTTTGCAGGGATGATTGGCACACTGTCTTTGGCCACCCATACCATCACGATGAATTTTTTCAGCCTGTGTTTTATGCTTGGCCTTGGGGTCGGTACGGCAACGGCTGTCAGAGTCGGTAATGCTAATGGGGCCGGTAACTGGCGTCAGGTTTATCGGCTTGGCTGGATTGGGCTGGGAACTCAATTTGCACTTATGTTCCCGTTGACACTCTGTATGATTTTTTATTCAGATTATATTGTTGGATTTTATTCATCTGATAGCGAACTGACTTCATTGGCAGCTAAAGTTTTATCTTTTGCAGCTTATGCCATTCTCCTGGATGCAGGACAATCGCTTATTGCGCAGTCATTTAGGGCGCGGGGTGATAACTGGTCAGCACCTGTTATTCACTTTATGTCTTTTGGCTGTTTGATGATCCCCGTTTCCTATATTTCAGGTATCTACTTGGAGCGCGGTGTTTTTGGTCTTTATGACGGATTATTTATCGGCTCATTGGTTGCTCTCATGCTTTGTCTTAACAGAAATATTATGTTGAACAGAAAACTGCCTCTCGATGAGGCGAGTAAAGCAACCGTTCATGTATGAAGTATTTTTTTAGTGTGGAAGTGAGGCGCGAGTATCCATACCCATGACTTATTCTGAGTTTATTAAAAAAAATGCCCGCTTCACCGGCTTTGGTATTATGGCTATGGCTTTCTCAGGCTTTGGACAAACTTATGTTATCGCGCTTTATAATAACGAGATCCTACAAAGTTTTGATTTAAGTAAATCCAGCCTTGGTCTTATTTATTCCATTGCGACGCTGGCCAGCGGTCTTCTGTTGATGTGGTCTGGTTTGTTTATTGACCGGATGCGCTTGTCCTATTTTACTTCCTTAACTTTATTGGGTCTCATTACGAGCTGCTTTCTTATGGCGTTCTCTTCAAACATTGTGACCTTATTTCTTGCGTTATTTATGCTCCGACATTTTGGGCAGGGGCTTTGTACGCACACTGCAGGTACTGCAATTGCCCGCGCCTATAATAAAAATCGTGGGCGGGCTTTGGCATTGGCTCAGACTGGGCTTCCATTGAGTGAGGGGCTTTATCCGATAATTGCAGTGTTTCTTATTCTTAATTTGGGCTGGCAACAAAGTTGGCTGGCCTTTGGTCTGTTCCTGCTGTTTATCGGCTGGCCTCTGGTGCTTTGGTTGGGCAAGGCTCAACCCGTTCCCTCTATCTCCAATGAAGACGGAACTGACCTAGAAGTTGAAACAGGCATGTCCCGTATGCAGGTTCTCAAGGACTGGACATTTTATCCTTTCACTCTGTTTGTATTATCATCGCCGCTTCTTTTGACGGGGCTCTATTTCCAGCACACGGTTATGGTGGCTGAAAGAGGTTGGGATATTTCTACGCTTGCTTCAGCATTCATGCTTTATGCAGTTATCAAGGTTTTTATATCCTTGTTTACGGGCTTTATGATTGACCGTTTTTCAGCAGTTACTGTTTTGCCTTTTACAGCCATTCCCATAATTGGTGCTTATATTTTCTTGTTAAATTCTCATGCCCTACCTGAGACTTTAGCGCTATTTTGTTACATGTCGCTTGTTGGGATGAATGTCGGGTCGACGGGCACATGCGGCGCAAGTTTGTGGCCGGAGCTTTACGGCACAAAATTTCTTGGCTCAATTAAATCTCTAACCGGCGCTTTTTTTATTTTTGCAACGTCTCTCGCGCCGTGGGTTTCAGGTATCTTGCTGGATAGTGGCTGGACTTTTGATAATCTCGTAGGGTTGAGCCTCGCTATTACCTTGTTCACGCTATCGCTACTTTTAATGACTTTAATAATCAAGCGTGGTTTGGGGTACCGAAAAGAAACTGTTTAATTAACAAATTGCTCGTTAAGAATACGTTCATCAAGATTATGGTCAGCATCAAATAATATTTTCAGCTCAGTTGATTTATCCTGCTCAATATCAACCTCAGTTACATTTAAAATCTCAAAATTATCTGCCATGGCACTGACCGGGCGTTTTTGATAATCAAGACATTGGATTGTTACTTTGGCTATGTCGGGCAAAAGTGCACCACGCCAACGCCGAGGGCGAAAAGCGGAAATCGGGGTTAATGCCAAAAGCGGCGCGTTAATAGGCAGAATAGGGCCATGGGCAGATAGATTATAAGCCGTACTTCCTGCCGGTGTCGCGACCATCACGCCGTCACAGGCAAGTTCAGACAATCTTTCACGGTCATCAACCATGATTTTCAAATGTGCGGCTTGCGCGGATTTGCGTAATAAAGAAACTTCATTAATAGCCCGCGCCTCTTGTTTAGTGCCTTCAATGTCAGTCGCCGTCATTTTTAGTGGGCTTAGTTTATTCTCAACGGCGGCTGCCAGCCTCTCTTCGAGATTGTCTGCGCTGTAATTATTCATCAAAAAGCCTACAGAGCCACAATGCATGCCAAAAATTTTCTGATGGGTGTCCATGCTTTTTTTGAGGCATTGCAACATGAGACCGTCACCGCCGAGTGCGATGATGATGTCTGCATCAGATGCATCGACAATATCATAACGTTTGGAAAGTTCGGCATGAGCCTCTTGCGCCTTGGGCTGGTCTGTTGCGGTCAACGCTATCTTCATATGCGGGATTCCTCTTTTAAATAAAACAAAACGTAAAAGGTGTGACTCGTCAATAATTTTGATATGAAAGCATGATGAGCGATAAAGTTATTCTCAGTATTGATCAAGGTACGACCTCCAGCCGAGCGGTGGTGCTGTCACAATCAGGTCAAGCATTGTCAATCGCACAAAAAGAACTGACACAGCACTACCCTGATTCCGGCTGGGTCGAGCATGACCCCGACGACATTTGGCAAGATACGCTGTCCATGTGCCGTCAGGCACTAAAACGTGTGCCGAATATTGAGGTTGTGGGTATTGGAATTAGTAATCAAAGGGAAACAACAATTCTCTGGAACCGCCAGACCGGAAAACCTGTCCATCCAGCGATTGTCTGGCAGGACCGCCGTACCGCAGATTTCTGTGATGCGCTCAAACGCCAAGGGCATGAAGAAGCAGTGCATGCCCGCACGGGATTGCTGTTGGATGCTTATTTCTCGGCGGGGAAAATTAACTGGATATTGACTAATGTTGAGGGCGCGCGTGAAGCGGCTGAAGCTGGCGCGTTGGCATTCGGCACAGTGGATAGCTGGCTTATCTGGAATTTGACCGGTGGTAAAGTGCATGCCACGGATGTGACCAATGCATCGCGCACAAGCCTCTATAATATCGCGACAGGGCAGTGGGACGAGACCATGTTGCGCCTTTTTGATATTCCTGCGGCACTCCTGCCCGAGGTAAAAGAATGTGCCGATGATTTTGGGGTTACGGCAGCCGGTCTTTTTGATGCTGAAATTCCAATTGCAGGGGTCGCTGGAGACCAGCAAGCCGCCGCTTTTGGGCAGGCTTGTTTTCAAGAAGGGATGATGAAATCAACCTATGGGACAGGGTGTTTTGCTTTGGTGAATACAGGGTCGCATCAGGTGCAATCTAACAATAAACTCATCTCCACCATTGCCTATCGGTTAAACGGTGAGACAGTTTATGCGCTGGAAGGCAGCATCTTTATGGCCGGTGCGATTATTCAATGGTTGCGGGATGGGCTGAATATGGTACGGGACTCATCTGAAACCGAGGCGCTGGCCGAAGCTGCCGACCCGGATAATGAAGTTGTTCTGATACCGGCCTTTACCGGACTTGGCGCACCGCATTGGCGGCCTGAAGCGCGTGCCGCCATTATGGGGCTGACCAGAAATGCGGGGAGAGCCGAAATTGCTCATGCCGCTTTGCAAGCGGTTTCGTTACAAACGGAAGATCTTTTATTGGCGATGCGTTCTGATATGGCCGCGCAGGGGCTGTCCTCCCCGTCACATTTACGGGTTGATGGCGGCATGGTGAATAATAAATGGTTTGTGCAGAACCTGTCGGATATTACCAATATCCCGATTGACCGTCCGGTAACGATTGAAACAACAGCGCTTGGCGTGGCCTATCTTGCCGGATTACAGCTGGGCCTTTTTGATAGGCTTGAAGATATTACGGCGAAATGGCAACTCGATAGAAGTTTTGCCCCGCAAATGCCAGCATCGCGACGCCAAATGATTTTAACGCGCTGGTCGGGGGCGATTTCTAAAATTTTGCATGACGAGGCTTAAAATTAGTGAAATAGTAAGAACGCTCAAACATTCTTGGAGGGATAAGTGTTTAAAAGAATAATGATATTGGTCGGTATTCCCGTACTCATTGGGGTCACACTGGCAGGATTTCAGCCGCTAATGGCGCAAAGCGACGACGCTATTAAAACCGCTCAAGAAGAAAGAAAGAAAAGGTTTAAAGCCAGCGGTGCGTCTATGAAAGCACTTTACCGCGAATACTTACCTGCACAGGATTATCAAGCTATCAAAGCCGAAGCGACAGTTTTGGTGAAATGGGCCAAAGATATGCCGGAGGCGTTTCCGTTTGGTAGTGATAGCGATAATGATGAAGCCAAGCCCAATATTTGGACGGATTTTGAAGGCTTTAAATCTGCGGCTCTCGTATTTGAAGAAGCGTCTTTAGAGCTTCAAAATGCGGCTGAACAAAATGATATTAGTCTCGTTAAAACGGCGATTGGCGGTGTAGGTGCGAGTTGCAAAGCCTGTCATAAGAAATACCGCAAAAAATAAAGCGCAATATGGTGAGCTTATTAGCTAGCTTATAAGTGTGAGACTCCAGCTTGCCGCCACACAAACTGCCATAAGAGAAAGCCCGATTATGGGCGCGCTTTTAGGTTGATTCTCATCTTCTAAAACGCGTTCATTCTTTTGCGCCTTTGTTATTTCTGAAAAATGAGCTTTGCCCGTAATCATTTGCGATGTGAGTTTCTCTTTGAAAAAAATGCGATGGACGAAAATTGCAACAAGATGCAGCCCGATGAGAGATAAAATAAAGGGCGGCAAAAATTGATGCAGGCTTCCGGCAAATTTTGTAAAGGCGGGAAAGACCGCATAAAGTGGGCCGTCATAAAAAACATCATCCGTGGATAGCGTGCCGGATAGTGACTGCATCACTATAACAAACAGCAAAGCGATGACCGATAAAGCGCCAAGTGGATTATGCCCGAATGAGTGGATTTTTTCATTTCCGGCAAGCTGGCGCAGATAGGCCAGTATCGCGCGCGGCCCTTTCACAAATTGCGCAAAGCGAGCCGTCGGGTAGCCTATGACCCCCCAGATAAGCCTGAAGACCATCAGGCCTAAAATTGTTAGCCCACATTTTTCATGCGCCAGCATCCAGTCATTCTGAATCGTTATGAACGAGCCAGAAATGCTGAGAGCCAGCAGCCAATGAAAAACGCGTATGGGCAAATCCCAAATCATGGAAGCATATTATCAGTGTTTGTTAATCTCGTGAAGTTTGTATAGGTTTTAGAGATATTGAGTTTAAGGGATGAAACATGAAGTTGAAATTATATGGGGCGATGCTGTCTCCATTTGTGCGTAAAGTAAGAATGATATTGGCGCTGAAAAATATCGATTATGAAATTGATACCAATGTTTCTCCTTTAGGAGTGCCTGAGGGTTATGAGAAAATTCACCCTCTCAAAAAAATTCCCGCTTTGGTGATTGAGGATGATGGCAGGGAGCTTGCCCTTGCCGATAGTTCTGCGATTGCTGCATTTATTGAAAAGCACCAACCAAGCCCGTCGCTTTATCCTGCGGATCCTATGGATTATGGGCAAGCGCTCTGGCTTGAAGAATATGGTGATACCTTCATTGCTCAGAATTGCACCTTTGGGGTGTTTGGCAATGTTTTCTTCTCTTGGGCGCGGGGTGAAACCCATGATGCTGAAAAGGTCAAAACAGCGTTTAAGCTTATGGAAGAGGTTATTGCTTATATTGAACCTATCCTTGGCGGGCGAGATTGGTTGGTCGGGGACGCCTTGTCCATTGCTGATATTGGGGTGGTCACGCATTTCTTTAATGTCGAACATGCAGGCTATCGCCTGACACAAGCCGACTCGCCAACACTTTACGGGTTGAAAAAGCGTATTGAGGAGCATGCACAGCTTGCGCCCCTGCTCGCGGAAGAGCGCGTCATTATTCAGAAGCTAAAATTTGACTGTCCTGACCTGACAACTTTACGCCACTAATCTCAGGCAGGCTTTACCAATCAAACGACCCGTCAGGGGGGAAAGAAACAGGCTTGTGGTCATCTTGCCAGACGTCATATTTATGCATGGCAGTATTGAAAATATCTGAGGCTAGAAAATTTTGCAGCCAGCGATGCACATGTTCAAGCTGGGTCTGTGCGTCAAACCATTCGCTATTGGCAATTCGGCATTGCCGGATAAATGGCAGGAGTGCGTAATCCACCATACGGGCTTCTCCACCGAACAGCCAGTCATTCCCGTTTAGTTGTGTGTTCAATTTTTCCAGCGTCTCGAGGCAAGCGTTTTTATGCATGTCGAGATTTTCTTTTTCATATCTGTCGGCATATTTATAGCGGTCGAGGTGATGTTTAAAGGGGCCATCATTTTCTTCTATAAGTTTGGTCGCCATCAGAATGTCGTTTGATGTGTATTCCAGCCAGCCAAGCGGGTCATTTTTGTGAAGAGCCCAATACATCACATCCAGGCTTTCATCCAACACTCTGCCATCGGGTAACCACATGACCGGGACTGTCCCTTTGGGGGATAAAGTCAACATGCTGGCCGGTTTGTCCCGCAGGAGTATTTCGCGATGCTCACAAATCTGTTCGCTGGCGAGGAGGGCGAGCCGCGCACGCATGGCATAGGGGCATCTTCTGAAGCTGTAAATGACCGGAATGGACGGTAACGCAACCACTCGTTTTAACTCTCCTCCGTATTGTGAAACCTGCCAATATGTGCTTCGCCTCTTTGTTTGGCGAGTTTCATCTGTTTCTGGCGCTCTTCAAATCTTTGTATCTGCATCTCGCTTAACTTATCGACACATTTAGGGCAGGAAATGCCGGCGCGGTATGCGGCATGTTGTTTTTCTTCTTGCGATAAGGGCATGCGACAGGCATGGCACATATCATAGCTGCCAGGCTGTAAATTGTGTCCAACAGAAACCCGCTCGTCAAAAACAAAACATTCCCCCTGCCATTTGCTGTCATCTTCCGGCACGGTTTCGAGATATTTCAAAATCCCACCTTTCAGGTGAAACACATTTTCAAAGCCTTGTTGCAGAAGATAGCTGGTGGATTTTTCACACCTTATGCCGCCCGTACAGAACATGGCGATATTTTTGGGTTTTTTATCTTTAATCAGCGGTTTGAGCTTATCTTCCACAAAATCTGCAAATTCACGAAAGCTTGATGTTTCGGGGTTCACGGTATTCTGAAATGTGCCGATGGAGACTTCGTAATCGTTCCGCGTGTCGATAACGAGTGTGTCGGGGTCATCAATCAACTTGTTCCAGTCCCTTGGGTCAACATAAGTGCCGACTGTATTTGTCGGATCAACAGCAGGTTGACCAAGGGTGACGATTTCTTTTTTAAGACGGACTTTCATGCGATAGAAAGGCTGCTCCTCCGCGAAAGAAAATTTAACGTCAAGCGCGCCAATAGCTGGCTCGCTTTCCAGTCGGTTCAGAAAATTGCTGATGGCGTCGCGGCGACCGGCAAGCGTGCCGTTAATACCTTCATGCGCCAGTAAAACTGTGCCAAGGACGCCTGCTTTGCGCGCAGCTGTTTGAAGCGGTGGACGCAGAGCTTCAAATGCGGGCAGGGCTGTGAATTTATAAAGCGCCATAATCACAACAGGTCTGTCTGCTGGTGGTTGAGGTACTTTATCAGTCCCAGAGAGAGGTGGCGTTTCAGTCATATTGGAAAAATGACGGTATTCATGGTTAATTTCAAGCCTGAATGAATTTTGTGATTTTTGTGATTTCTGAATCCATTTGCAAAAAAATATTCTCAAACAAACTCTTAAAAAAACTCTTAAAAAAATGCTGGCATAGGACTTGCAGAGTCGCTATACAAGGCGTGGTTTTAAGCCGGTATAGCTCAGTTGGTAGAGCATCTGATTTGTAATCAGAGGGTCCGCGGTTCAAGTCCGTGTGCCGGCACCATTTTCCCAAAATTCATTCAGCCATTAAGCATTAAAAATGATAAGATTATCTTATGACTGATGTAATGGTTTTCACAGATTTAGATGGGTCACTCCTAGACCATGAAACCTATGCATTTGATGCCGCACTTCCTGCATTAGAAGCCTTGGCGCAAGCTGGTATTCGCGTAAGTATTGTGAGCAGTAAAACCCGCGCAGAAATTATGCCGCTTGTCGCACAGCTCAAATTAGAAGGCCCAATCATTGCCGAGAATGGTGCAATTATCGCCTATGCGGATGGGACAATCGACAGCGCCGGTCATATTGATGACATCAGAGAGGCGCTGAATACGCTGCCGGAAGCTGTGCGCGCCACTATAAAAGGCTTTGGTGATATGAGCGTTGCGGAGGTTTCTGAACTGACGGGGCTGGATGAAACAGCTGCAACACTTGCCGCCAAACGTGAGGCCAGCGAACCTTTCATATGGTCTGGCGAGGGCGTGCCTGATACAGATTTATTAGCCGATAAAGGGTTTTACATTATTCGCGGTGGGCGGTTTTATCACCTTATCCCGCGCCGCGATAAAGCCGAGGCCATTAAGCGTGTTATTGCGCAAAACAATAAATCTGATGTCCAAATATGGGCGTTAGGTGATGGGCCAAATGATGTGAGCATGCTGCTTGCCGCCGATAGGGGGGCGCTCATTTGTAACCCTCATTTGCAGGTTACGGCTCAACTACCGTCGACACATACACTTTATTTGACAAAACAAGCTGGGCCGTCAGGATGGGCTGAGGCTATATTTACTTTTCTTGCTGAGAAGAAGACCTAGTTAAATAATATGTATATGGAATAAGGCGATGGCAGATTTTTTTCAAAATGGCAGTATTACAACCCTTCATAATCTGACGCGGCGTTCAGTCGAAGATTTGGAGCGCGAACTCTCTGCTTATAGTCAGAAACGCTCTATTGGTCTTGTCTTACCAAGCCTTTACTCCGAACTAGAAAGCCCTGCACTAGAAAATATTGTGCAGGAGCTGACTAAAGTCCCTTATCTCAATCAAATTGTTATTGGGCTTGACCGTGCTGATGAGAAACAATTTGCCCATGCCAAAGAATATTTTTCTCGTCTCCCGCAAGTGCATTCGGTTTTATGGCATGACGGCCCGCGCCTAACGGCTCTTGATAAAGAGCTGGGTGAGCTTGGGCTTGCGCCATCTGAACTGGGTAAGGGGCGCAATGTTTGGTATTGTTTTGGCTATATGCTGTCTTTGCGTAATGTCGATGTTATCGGCTTACATGATTGCGATATCCTCACCTATAATCGCGAGATGCTGGCACGCTTGCTTTATCCTGTGGTGCATCCTGTTTTTCCGTATGTTTTTGCCAAAGGTTTTTACCCGCGTATTAATGAACAAAAATTGGGGGGGCGTGTCACGCGCCTGCTGATTACGCCGCTTTTAGAAGCCTTGCGGAAAGTCTGCGGGGATAATGATTATCTGCGTTTTCTCGATAGCTTCCGCTATCCCTTAGCTGGTGAGTTTGCCATGCGCAGTCATGTTGTGAATGACATCCGTATCCCCTCTGACTGGGGGCTTGAGATTGGTGTTCTGTCCGAAGTGCGTCGCAATTATTCAAACCGTGTTATCTCTCAGGTTGATATTGCCGACCAGTATGATCATAAGCATCAAGAAATGTCCGCCGAGGATGTTACCAAAGGCCTGTCGCGCATGAGCGTGGATATCAGCAAAGCCGTGTTCCGCAAGCTGGCAACAGATGGTGAAGTATTTTCTGCGGAGAAATTCAGAACCATCAAAGCAACCTATTACCGTGAGGCGCTGGACCGGATTGATTGCTACTATAATGACGCCATGATGAATGATTTGACATTAGACCGACATTCAGAGGAAGCAGCTGTTGAGCTGTTTGCGCGCAATATTATGGTCGCCGGGGAAACCTATTTACAAAATCCTATGGAGACCCCGTTCCTGCCAAGCTGGAACCGTGTGAATGCCGCGAAGTCAGATTTTCTGTCGCGTTATGCGGAAGCCGTGAAGCTTGATAATGCTGCGTAGCTTACCCGCCGCTTATCCAGAAATATTCGTAATCCAGATGCTTTGATAGGGCTTTAAAGTGAGCACCTCATCAGAGGGGTCAACAATTTTGTCGCTCAATAAATCCTGCCATTGTGATTGCTGGTAAAGATTCATATCGCGCAGGCTGAGAAGTTTTTCTTCATGGGTGATATTGGTCACAACAAAAAGAGATTGCTTGCGGTCAAGGCTCTGTCGCCAGAAGCCAAACATGCCTGGCTTGAGATGAAGCGTGAATTGGGTTGCATCCGGATGAAAGGCTTTTTGATTTTTTCTAATCTCTAGCCGTTTTTTCAATTCACGGAATATTTGAGACAAAGGTGACGTCTCATTTGACAGAGTCTCGTCGATATTTTTGGCCGACCATTGTGTGCGGTTTAGGGCGCGGTTATGGCCTGCCTCGGCAGCGCGCGCTTCGTCATTTTCAGATGCCAAAAGGCTTTGAATATAAAAAGCGGGTATGCCTTCCAGCGACATCATAATAGTTTGCGAGGCAATGAAACGGGCAACACGAAGGTCATCCTCACCATGAACAGTCCCTTTTAATGCACTGAACAGGGTGGTGTTCATTTCATAAGGCACTTCGCGACCCTCAAAACTGCGCATGGTTACACGCCCGCCAAATCCCATAATTGTATCAATCATTTTGGAGATTTCTTCTTCCGGGAGCAAACCCTCTACCGGGCGCAGGCCAATGCCATCATGAGATGCTGAGAAATTAAACAATGTGCACCCATCCTGGCTCGGTGGCATGGCCATCATCCAGCGCCGCAAATAAGTTGAGCGTCCTGTGAGAAGGGCATGCACAAGTAAAGGGGGTAGGCTGAAATTGTAAATTACATGGGCTTCATTGCCATTACCAAAATATTGAAGGTTTTCATGATTGGGCACATTGGTTTCAGTTATCAGCAAGACCGTATCGTCCAGATGATCGACAAGTGTGCGTATAAGTTTGATAATTTCATGGGTTTGCGGCAGATGAAGACAATTTGTGCCGGCCTCTTTCCATAAAAAACCCACTGCATCAAGCCGAAACACACGAATGCCCTTATTTATATAAAAGCGCATAAGGGAAATAAATTCGCACAACAGGTCAGGGTTGGAAAAATCAAGATCGACTTGATCTGCACCGAATGTACACCAGACATGTTTCTCGCCGGATGTGGTTTCAAATGGAATAAGCAGAGGGGATGGGCGCGGGCGTGTTACGAGGGATAAATCCTCCGTCGGATCAGATGTTTTGATGTAATGCCGACCCGGGTTTTCATTTGATAAAAATTGTTTGAACCATTCATGGTTGGCTGATGCATGGTTGATAACCACATCGGACATCAGGCGATAATCCTCTGCAATGCCCTGAATATCTTCCCAATCGCCTAAATCATGGCGGACAGTGCGGTAATCACTTACGGCAAAGCCGTCATCCGAGGTGAAGGGAAAATAGGGAAGAATATGGACGCCAGTTATAGCTTTTTCGAGATAATCACCGAGGAACTCATGGATGTTTTGGAGCGGGTGTTTTTCTTCTGATAAAATCGTATCCCCGTAGGTTATGAGAAAGCTGTCATTCTCATTCCAAAATTCTCGGTCTGTTTTTGCTTCAATGGTTGGAGAGATGTCAAAGCTGTCACATATTTTCTCGACTAGTGTCGATGAGTCCGCTTGCGGATATATAAACTCAATATGCTGGGAGAGTATATTTTTTAACACTGTAACTAAGCCTTGGTATTCATCCTATAGATAGCTGAAAACATAGTTAGAGTCCCGATAAATATGAAAATCGGCGTAATTTGGTAAATATTCCCAGACTCCCTTTGTCCAACTTTCATAATGGGCACAAAAATCTGCGACAGCGTCACGGTTTTCAAACTGCCAGATGCCACTTTCGCGCGCATTTTGTTGCTCTTGTGTCCAGCGGCTATCAATAACCTGTTCAAAATCTTTTTGTCTTAATAATATGAGCGCATCTCGTGCAGACCATATATCCTTATAGTCATCGGCTTGCTCCATAGCCCAACGCTTCCAAACTCCCTCAGGGTCGTGCTTGCGTTCCCAATCTGTGGGCGGGTATTCGGCAATAAAGCCGGACTCCGCACCGACACACCAGCCCTCAATAATAATCAAATTGGGGCGGCCCTCAAAAATCAGCCAGTCCCCCTCTGACAGTCTATCGTCATGGCTTTTGCTGAATCTCGGAATTGGGGTGTGTGAGCTGTCTTGGGCCTCTTTAAGTGCTGTCAGCGTGTGACGCATAAGTGTCACGTCGTGCGTGCCGGGTACGCCGCGTGTGGCACATAGCGGATGGATGGTGTCGGCGAGCCTCTGTCGCGTGGCTTTGCAGTGATAAAAATCATCCAGAGAGAGTGTGAGGGTTTTTTGACCTTTAAGCAGTAAAGCGTCCTCAAGGGCTTTGCACATGGTGGACTTGCCAGCCCCCTGACCGCCGGAAACTGCGAGCGTGTAAGGCGCGTCTGAGATTTTATCATCTAGGAATGTAACTAGGTCTGAAATTACATCTGCGAGCAACATATTGAGATTTACCCATATTTTCCCCAATGCGTAAAGGTTTATAGGGTTTCTGAGAGCTAAAGAGTATAATTGCACTGATACATGGCATTCCCATCGGTGATATCCTGTTGTAGTCTTCCCGTTCTGGAGGGGTCATGGAAAAAAATATCATCACAATTGACGATTTATCTGCGCCGGTTCTGACCGAGGCCGCGCAAGCTGCTATGGAAATGGTGGCGGACATGTCTGTAGCCCTGAACCCTGATGAGATTTTAGCAGAAGCCAAAGATACGCTGTCGCTTGAAGATTTTGGAGATATGGAATTTATGCCTCGGCTCACCTTGCTGTGTGAGGAATGGGGTCAGGATGAGACAATTAATAATCTTGGGCTTCTGGGATTGAGAGGCAAACTGGTGACCTTTGCCAAAAACCGTTTGCTGATACAAGACTTACTGACCCGTCACCCTGAAATCCATGATGTTAAAATTGATGCTCCAATTATTGTGGCAGGGTTGCCGCGCTCAGGCACAACGCATTTGTTGAATCTTCTGGCGGCGGATAGTCGACTGCGGTCTCTGCCTTTATGGGAATCATATGAGCCTGTCCCGACACCCGGCGAGCAGATGGGGGAAAATGGTCAAGATCCGCGATATGAAAGATGTGATGCGCAATGGCAGGCCATGCAGCAAATTAGCCCGCTTATGGCGGCGATGCATCCAATGAATCCAGAACATATTCATGAGGAGCTTGAATTAATGGGCCCTGATTTTGCTTCATACAATTTTGAATGGCTCAGCACTTCACCCCGTTGGCGGGATTATTATTTCTCTGCCGACCAAACCCCGCATTATGAATATATGAAAACCGTTTTGAAGATTCTCACTTGGCAGGACGGCGATGCAAGCGGGGCAAAAACACGTTGGGTGCTAAAATGCCCCCAGCATCTTGAGCAATTACCGGTGCTGAAAAAAGTATTTCCCGATGCCATTATTCCGATTACGCATCGTGACCCTGTTTCAGTTATCCAATCGGCAGCAACGATGGTTGCATATGGTCGGCGTGCCATTCGCGACAGTATTGATGTGCCTGAGATAGGTCATTATTGGGCGGATAGAATTTATAAATTACTTGAGGCATGTGTTCGTGACCGTTCGCAAATTCCTGCGGCGCAGAGTGTGGATATTATGTTCAACGAATTTATGGCTGATGCCTTTGCGACACTTGAGATTATTTATGAGAAAGCCGGCTTGGCATTAACGGATAAGGCACGAGGTGAATTGCAGGGCTTTATGGATAAGCATCCCCGTGGCAAATATGGGCAGATTGCTTATCACCTAAAGCGCGATTTTGATATTGATCCGGCTGCATTACGGGGGAAATTTCAATTCTATTTTGATGCTTTCCCGGTCAAAGTTGAGTCATAAATTTTTTCTTTAAACCCTCAGCGCCTTCAAATCCATCT
>CENJ01068176.1_pt1 | contig 37777 bp, 37 predicted proteins | sample 356161 | NCBI WGS metagenome assembly CENJ01 (sample SAMEA2619531, study PRJEB7988) | marine metagenome | biome: marine biome (ENVO:00000447); feature: surface water layer (ENVO:00002042); material: "saline water (ENVO:00002010), including plankton (ENVO:xxxxxxxx)" | depth 5 m | reverse complement strand
TACTCCCTATTTATTTATGGGTATTGGTTCAACGTTAATTCAAAATAAATTTGATAGAGATAACCCTGTTGGAAAAAATAAAAAATTAATAATAAATATTCCTTTTGGTGTAGGCTTCAAATATCTTATCAATAAACAGTTTTCTCTTGCTTTAGAGTTTGAAGTTAAAAAAACATTTAATGATAATTTGGATTTGACAAGTGGTGCAAATACGAGTGATTTAGATAATATCACAGGTCTAACACTCCCTAATAGTTCCATCCAAAATTTTAATAAGAATTACCAGTATGGTAGTGGGAACGATAGAGACTTCTATTATTTTACTGGAATCAGCTTAAGTTATATATTTTATAGGATACCATGTCCAAAAAATTCTGCTCCAATGAATAGTATATATTAAATTTACATATGTCCAAAAATTTAAAAAATAAAATAAATCACATAGCGGTGATAATGGATGGAAACGGACGGTGGGCAGAACAAAGAAAAAAAAGTAGAATCAAAGGTCATATCCATGCAAGGAAGAGTGTAAAAGAATGCATTGAATGTTGTGTTGAAAATAAAATCAAATATTTAAGTCTTTTTGCTTTTTCAACTGAAAACTGGTCGAGACCAAAAGTTGAGGTTAATGCATTAATGTCTCTGCTAGATTTAGTTATTAATGAAGAATCTAAAAACCTCATAAAACAAAATATTAAATTTATATCTATTGGTGATATCAGCTCCTTACCTAAGAAGACTATTAAAAGCATTAAAAAAATAGAGTCTTTAACAGAAAATAATGACGGACTAAATTTAATTTTAGCAATTAACTATTCAGGGAGATGGGATATATATAACGCAGTAGGCAAAATCATATCAGATTCAAAAAAAAATATTTTAAAGAACTTTAACGAAAAAATTTTTGAAAAATACCTTTCAACATCTAATATTCCTGACCCTGAACTAATGATAAGAACCAGTGGAGAACAAAGAATTAGTAATTTTTATTTATGGCAATCTGCATATACAGAGTTGTATTTTACAGATATTTTATGGCCCGATTTTAACAAAAAAGAATTAAATAATGCTATTTTCGAGTTTAATAAAAGAAATAGAAGATTTGGAAAAATCTAATTTGATGAAAAAGATAGTTGTATTTACCTGTTTAATTGCTTTTATGCAACATTATGCATATTCTCAAATTAGATATAATATGAATACTAACGACGAGCAAATAGCAATCAGTTATACTAATCCAAAAAAATATGAAGTAGCAGAGATAGATGTTATTGGTGAAAAGTATTTAGATGAGATAGCATTAAAATCATTAGCTGGCATAAAAGTTGGAGATGAAATTTCTATACCTGGTGAAGCAATTTCAGGAGCTATAAAAAAGCTATGGAGACAGGGTATAATTGGAGATATTAAAATTTCCATAAAAAAAATTGAAGATGATAAGGTTTATTTAGTTATAAATTTAACAGAAAGACCTAGGCTAAGTACATTTAACATAAAAGGTATAGGAAAGACACAAAAATCTGAATTAACTGAAAAGCTAAATTTAATTAGAGGAAGAATTGTTACCGACGCAACAATTAAAAATACTCAAAATATCATTCAAAACTTTTATAATAAAAAAGGGTTCTTCAATACAAAAGTTAAAATATTAGAGGTAGAAGACTCAGTGGTGGCTAACAGCATTAAGCTTGACATAACCGTTGAAAAAAATAAAAAGGTTAAAATAAATAATGTAAAATTTGAAGGAAATAAAGAGTTTTCTGATGCTAAATTAAAAGGTAAACTTAAAAAAAGTGGAGAGAGGGTAAGGGTTACTATTTTCAAGGAAGCTTTCAATAAAATTTTTAAATTATTAAAACCAATTAACTTATTTGGTGAGAAAAAAGGTATTAATAAAGAAGAAGCGTTAAACTTTATAACAAATAATGCAAAAGTAAACTTTCTTAAATCGAGTAAATTCATTCAAAAAGAATTTAAAAATGATAAAGAAAATTTAATTTCTTTTTATGAGTCTAAGGGTTATAGAGATATAAAAATCATTAAAGAAAATATAGTTAGAGATGGGGATTATGTAGATATAAAATTAGAAATCAATCCTGGCAGAAAATACTATTTCAGAAATATTAAATGGACAGGAAATTATATATATAGTGAAGATGTACTTAATGAAGTGCTTGCTATTTCATCAGGAGATATATATGATACAGAAACTTTAGAAAAGAAAATAACATATAACCCCAAGGGGTCAGATGTTTCATCCTTATATCAAGATAATGGATATCTATTCTCAAATATACAGCCCATTGAAGTTGGTGTTATTGGTGATTCTGTAGATATAGAGATGAGAGTTTATGAGGGTGCTCAAGCCACTATAAATAAAATATTTATAACAGGAAATGACAGGACAAGTGACCATGTAATAAGAAGAGAGCTTAGGACAATACCTGGCCAAAAATATAATAGATCAGAATTAATAAGAACTCAGAGAGAACTTTCACAACTTGGGTATTTTGATCCTGAAAGCATAAACCCTCTTCCAGTACCAAACCCACAAAATGAAACAGTAGATATAACCTGGGAACTAAAAGAAAAACCAAGTGATCAAGTTGAGCTTTCTGGTGGATGGGGTGGCTACTTTGGTTTTGTTGGTACAGTTGGTTTAAGTTTTAGCAACTTCTCTGTAAAAAATATTAAAGATTTTAGTAAGTGGAGGCCGTTACCTGTTGGTGATGGCCAAAAACTATCTGTTAGAGTTCAGGCAAATGGAAGGCAATTTCAGACATATTCATTTACTTTCTCTGAACCATGGCTAGGTGGAAGGAAACCAAATAGCTTTAGTATTAATTATAGCTATTCTGTAAATAGAATGTTAGATTTTTATGGTAGTGGAAGGTACAACCCATATGGAGGATACGGTGGTGGATATGGTGGATACGGTGGTGGATATGGTGGATACGGTGGATACGGTGGATATGGTGGATATGGTGGATATGGTGGATATGGTGGATATGGTCAGCAATCAACTAAGGACAGTAAAATAATAGGTTCTATGAAAATACACGCTGTCACAATAGGTTTAGGTAGAAGAGTAAATTGGCCAGATGATTTTTTTGTAATTTCAAATTCTCTTGTATACTATAATTACGATCTATTTAATTTTGGTCAATCACTTGGATTCGACACTGGAATAACGAATACTTTTGCATTCAAGACAAACATTTCAAGAAATAGTATCGATAATCCAATGTTCCCAAGAGGTGGGTCAATGTTTTCTCTAGACATTGCTGTAACTCCTCCCTACTCAAAATGGAATAATCTAAATTACGAGACCGCTTCTCCTGAAGAAAAATATAAGTGGGCAGAATATCATAAATGGATGTTTGATGCAAAATTTTATACTAAAATTATTGGCGATCTAGTTCTTGAATCTAGGGCGCATTTAGGATATATTGGATCCTTTTCAGGGGAAGATAAGATAGGGCCTTTTGAGAGATTTTATCTTGGTGGAGATGGTTTATCGGGATCTTACAGTAATTTCCTTCTTGGTACTGAAAGAATTGCACTTAGAGGTTATGAAAATAATTCTCTTGTACCATATGACATTGAAAAAAATATAAGAGGAGGAACAATATATAATAAATTTGTCTTTGAATTAAGACATCCTATATCACTTAACCCTAGCGCAACTATATATGGATTATCCTTTCTTGAAGCTGGTAATAATTGGAACTCTCAAAGAGATTTCAATCCGTTTGATTTAAAGAGGTCGGCTGGGATTGGAGTGAGAATATTTATGCCTGCTTTTGGGCTACTTGGAATCGACTGGGGATACGGATTTGATAAATTGCCAGGACAAGCAGATAGGTCGGGCCCTCAATTCCATTTTTCAATTGGAACTCAGCTAAGGTAATGTCAAAAATTCTATTTATAATTTTTATTTTCTTATCTAATTCACTAGCTGCTCAAAAATTTGGCTATGTAAATTCTGAATTCATTCTAACAAATATGAAAGAGTACAAATCAGCTATGGGAGAAATAGAGAATTTATCTAAAGCTTGGGAAAAAGAAATTAGTGATATGTACATAGATATTGAAAAAAGGGAAATAGAATTAAAAACTGAAGAAATATTACTAACAAAAGAAATGTATGAAGACAAAAGAGAAACTCTCGATGAAGAATGGAAAAAAATTAGAGAGTACCAAAATAAGGTATTTGGTTTTGAAGGATTGTATTTTCTCAAAAAAAAGGAACTGATTCAACCTATCCAAGATATAATATTTGAATCTGTTGAAAAAGTTGCAAAAAAAAACAGATTACAAATTATCTTTGACAAATCTTCCGAACCAGTTCTTTTATATACTAACCCTATTCACGATTATACAGATTATGTTTTAGAAGATTTGGGACTAACTAAAAAAAATAATTAGCTTTGCTACCAATAAAAAATTTAACAATGAAAAAATCTATATCATCCCTAGCTCTAATTTTTTTTATTATGAGTTCTGGCTTATCCGCTCAAGACTTAAAAATTGGTTATACAAATGTTGAATATATTTTAAGCTTTCTACCTGAGACCAAACAGGTTCAAAGTGAGGTTTCGGCATATGGCACTCAGTTACAAAATCAGTTACAATCCAAAATTACTGATTTTCAAAGTAAAGCTGATGCTTTCCAAAAAACTGCAGCAACTATGACTGATTTAATAAGAGCTGATAAACAAGAAGAATTACAAAACTTACAAGCTTCAATTCAAAAATTTCAAAATGAAGCACAAACATCAATTGCTCAGAAAGAACAAGATTTATTCAAACCGCTTTTTGAAAAAATAAGCAACGCTATAAATGTTGTTTCTGAGAGAGAAAACTTCACTCATGTGTTCAGTGCAGGCGTTCCAGGTGTTGATGTTTTATTATATGCTCAACCAACTGACGACATATCTAATTTAGTTCTAGGTGAATTAGGTATAGATCCTCCTGCTCAATCTAATAATTAAGATTTAAGACCAATATCTCTTAACCTTTCTTCTAGGAACTCTCCAGCTGTTATGTCCTTGAACTGCTTAGGAATTTCACTTGAATAACAAGTGTTAAGACAAGACAAATCCATTTCTGATTTTGGGTGCATAAAAAAAGGAATAGAATATCTTGATGTACCTAATTTATCAGCAGAAGGGTTAACTACCCTATGAATAGTGGACATGAGCTTTTTATTTGTTAATCTCTCTAACATATCTCCCACATTAATTACTAATTCGTCATCATTAGAACGTATTGGAATCCATTTGTCTTCTTTTGTAAGTATCTCTAATCCATCTGCACTTGCCCCCATAAGCAAAGTAATCAGATTAATATCTCCGTGAGCAGCAGCCCTTACAGCACCGTCTGATACGTCAGAAGATTCTAAAGGATAATAATGAATTGATCGTAATATACTATCACCACCCTTAACCTTATCATCAAAATATTTAATATCTATATCCAAATACATTGATATTGCTTTCAGAATAGTAAGACCAATATTTTCTAGAGTTAAAAAAACCTCCGATCCAATCTCACTAAAATTATTAACTTCATGAGGCCACACATTTTGAGGATTAGATATAGCAGGGTTCCCTATATGAAAAAATTCTTTTAGATCACCTTTTTTACTTCCCTTTGCATGCTCTTGTCCTTTAACAACGTAACCACGCTGTCCATATAAATTTGGAAAATAATATTTTATTTTATTTTCTTCATCTAAAGAAAAAAAAGCTTTTATAGCATCATATAAAAGATCTGTTTTCACTTTATTTAAATCATGATTTTTAATAATAGCAAATCCAGTCTGGTTAAATGACTTGCCTAATTCTTTAGAGAATAAACTCTTATCATTATCATCTCCATTTATGAATTTATTTATATCAAGGGTAGAAACATTCATTTTTTATTCTACTATAATAGTTATTGAATTAGCCATTTCCTTTCCAAAAGATGAATGAACTCCATCTGCAAATTGTAAAGTTAATTGATACTCTCCAGGCACTAAATCTAAAGAAACGTCTGTTTGACCTTTACCATAATGTAATGTTGAATCACTGGTTGGAATTACAGAACCCTTTGGCCAGTGTGTTTGATTAATAAGTATATGATGATGACCATATCCCTCTTTCACTGGACCTGCTGGCTCAATCAGCATACCCTCTAAACCCATATCTATATATACTGGGCTTGCAACTGTTGCTCCATCTCTGGGCCACTTAAAGAATACTCTTTTTGTCTCAATGTTTTCAATTGATTTTTCAGTTGAGTTATCTGAACTCTGTTTTGAATTACATGAAGACAAAAAAATAATTACGATCAGACTATATAGTGTATTTTTATTTAAAAATCTTATTAAGAACATCATTAGAGTTTATATTAAAGTTTATATCAAGATTAGTTTTATAATATTCAATTATTAAATTTATTACTTTATTTCGTAATATATTATTTGATTTTGTAATAATATCGTAATCATCATTAATACAATTTTCTATATATCTAGTTACAAGAGTATCAGAATTACTATAAACGGTAAGCTGCGAATGATTAGATATTCCAACACCAAAATGGTGAGATAATTTTATAAGAAACTTTACGTGAAAGTCATTGTAATCTTTAACTATTTTATCAAAATCTTGAATTGACTTAGATATGAATTCAAATTTTTTATTTTGATCTTCCTCAGAAGTTAAAACTTTGATAAGGAACTCGGATAAAAAAAAGCAAATGGAAATTTTAGGAATTTCATAATGTAAAGATTTATAAATTTTATAGATTTTAGATTCTTTTATTCTATGAAGTGTTGAGTTCTTTTTTAGATAAAAAATTAAATCAAGCTGATTTAAAGGTTGAAATATGCTTAACTGACTATTCTTTGATTTTCTTACTCCATTGACTATAAAGGACTGAAGACCATGAGATTCGGTGTAAATTTTACATATGATAGAGGATTCTTTGTATTTAATGTAGTTTAAAACAATACCTTTTGTTTTAATAATCATATAACAAGAATTTTTTCAATTAGCTTTTTAGAGCCATCTTCAGATAATATGAAAACTAAATATATTCCAGATGATATTTTTATTTTATTTTGATCTTTTAAATCCCAAACTAGCCCTCCTCCCTCATATACTTCTGAAAAAACTAATCTTCCTGATTGATTTGTAATATGAATTATATTTTTATCAACTAACCCTGAAATTATAACCCTTGGGTCGTTATTAATTTTTATGGGATTAGGGTATATTTTTAAATCTGAATAATTTTGAGAAGGTGTTCCGTTATAAGTATTATATGACAGCAGACCATATTCTGTTAAAACAAAAATTTCTCCAGAATCAGTAGTATTTAATGATATGATATTATCTGATTTAATAGGTGAATTTTCACTATTAAATGAGTGTATAATTTTATTATCATTTGAATCAAATACAAAAATACCTTGATCCGTTGCAATCCATTTATTATTTGAATAATCAATTAAAATATCTTTAATATTTATATTTTGGAAAACATTTGTATTACCATCATTTGGTATTAAATAAGAATTAATTTTCTTTATATCATCAAGGCTTGAATAATTATAATAAAAAAGTCCTTGGTCAGATCCAATCCAAACATAATTATTTTTATCAACCGCTACTGAATTGATATTATTAGATTTAAGTTTATTATTTGAAACCGTTAAATGATATTTTTCTTTTTTATTAATATCAAACAAAGTAACACCTCCGAACTTATTCTTATCATTTATAATCCAAAATGTCTCAGAATTATTATAAATTAATTCTTGGGGATAACGATAAAAACCTGTTCCAATATTATAAGATTCCCAATTAAGTTTATCCCAGGAAACCAAAGGAGTTTCAGAGCCATAGTTTAATATCCATAACTTCCCATTTACATATTCAAGGTCATTAATTATTAATTTTGATGAATTATTTAGTCTTTTAAGTTTAGAATTTGGAAAATTATCATCTATAATAATTTCATTATTATAATCTAAAATTCCATCAGAAAAAGAACCAAAATATTTATAATTTTCACCATAACTAACTGATGAAATTGAATCGAAACTCATTAACACTTCTGACTCCCATTGACCATCTTTATAACTTGAAAATGAATTTTCATTAGAAAAAGCATAAACTAATCCATTATCTGAATAAATTTTATTCACATCATTTACAGGATAGTTGTCTGGTGAGTAAAAAATTTGGTTATCAAGATTATATAATGAAAAACTATTACCAACCACCCATATATTTTCATCGTAAAAATTAAAGTCATTAACAAATAGGTCTTGAGGTAATTTTAAATCTATTATATCAGATTTTTTATCCCAATAAGACAAAAACAAAGATTGATCTTTTCTATACAGGATATATAAAAAATTATTAAAAGTTTTAAGAGATAGAATATCTCCCTCTATTTTAAGGTCTAAATTATTTCCAGTGACAGAAAAAATTGAATTTGAACTGTAAAAATATATTTCATTATCTATTGTGTAAGAGCCTAGAATAGAATCATTAAAAAATGACAACTTATTCCAACTACTATAATCTTGAAGATTAGACGTTTTTAAATCTGATATATATATATTTTCACTGGACGCAACGTATATTTTATCATCAAAAAAATCTAAAAAAGATACACTTATTTTATTCGAAGAATTATATATGTATTCATACTTTTCCTTTATAGTTTTATTTTCAGCATCGACTATAAAAATACCATCCGATGTGGAGATATAAATATTATTACCATGTTTTTTAGCTGAATTTATAGTTGTATTTTTTGATATATCTAAATTAATAGTATGCACATCATTACCTTTAATGAAGTCTATACTTCCAGATGAATAAATAAAAACGAGATAGTTATTATATTTTAAGGATTCAATAACCTCAATACCTGAAAGGATTAGATCAACTGAATTTTTAATAATATTTCTGCTTTCAAGATCTAAATAAAAAAATCCTTTATCAGCAAAGCAATACAATTTGTTTTCATGATAAAATAATTTTTTAATGTCTTTTAAATTGTAATGATATCTCCAAATATCCCTATTGAAAGATCCCATTACTGGGTTTAAGAAAATAAATAAAAAAGACAAGGTAAAAATTCTAAAAAATATCATTTTCTAATTATTAATATATGCATAAATAATAGCATATTTAATTATTAATTTATAATTATAAACGTCAAAAAATAAGTTGAGTATATATATAAGTAATTATCTTAATAAACTTGAACAGGATCTGGGCAATAGCATATCAAGAGGAGATGACATATTAAGACTAACGAGCTCAAAACAATTGAATCTTTTCATCCTAAAAAATATATATGATAATTGGACATTGAGTTTCGAAAAAAATAAAAGTAATTACTTTAACTATGAAAATGATGATATTTTAGGAAAGATAGATTCTCTTCAAAATATTCTATCTAATCACATTCATATTAAATTTGATGATTTAAGAATTTTAGTAAAAAAATCAATTATTGATTTAGTAGAATATATATACGATCCGAGCATTTTCCTTAAAAATGATTTAATTAGAGAGAAAAACCTTAATGATCTAATTTTAAATAGAAAATCTAAATTTTATATAGCAAACAAAGAAGTTTTTAAAAGCTTAACTGAAAAGATTCGAAGTAAAGATTTAACATTTAGACAAATAGGGGTAGTAATAGACACTTTCTCTTTCGAAAAGAACCAAAAATTAATTGATGAGCTGAAGCTAATACTAGATTGTGAAGAATCAGATTTAAAAGCTTTTTATGTAGATCCCTTAAACTATGATGAATTGTTTAATGTCAGTGAGGATGAAGTTCAAGAAATTATAAATATTGCAAAAAATAAAAAATCATTTATAATTGCAGCTGAATTCATTCTTGAAAATGTAGATCAAAAGCTTCATTCTGACACTGATGAAGAAAAAATAAGGGCGTTACTAAGAGAAATTAAAGAAAGTTTTATCTAGATAAAAGTGATGGTTTAAAACTGTTAAGTTTTAAAAAAATAAATATTAAAAGGCTAAATGAGAGGAGAGATGATCCCCCATAACTTACGAAAGGTAACGGAATACCGATAACCGGAAATAAACCCAAAGTCATTGAAATATTAACTGCAAAATGAAAAAAAATAATTGAAAAGACAGAATATCCAAAAACTCGAGCAAATTTATCTTTTTGATTTTCAGATAAAATTAAAATTCTGTAAAGAAATAAAATATACAGGATTATAAAAATCATTGATCCTAAATAACCAAATTCTTCACCTATTACGGAAAAAATAAAATCCGTGCTTTGGAATGGGACAAAATTGAAGCTTGTTTGAGTTCCTTCCATATAGCCCTTTCCTAAAAAACTTCCCGAACCAATTGCAATTTTAGATTGAGTAACATTCCACCCTGCACCTAGAGGATCAGCATTTGGGTTAATTAAAGACTCTATTCTTTTTTTATGGTGTGGCTTTAAAACATTATTCATTAAAAAATCTTGGCCATTAATAATAAGAACCACCACTACAAAGAAAATTGATATGTTAATAATTTTTGTAAAATCTTTAATTGAAATACCAAGAATTATTAAGTATAATATGGTAAAAAACACATAAAGACTCATTTTATCAAATATTACTCCCATCAAAAAGATCAAAATAAAAGATATTCCAATAAAAAAGAATTTTAGACTAAGGCCCTCTCTTAATAAGACAAGAAAAAACGAAAAATAAACAAGAGCTGTGCCCGTATCGCCTTGGAATAGTATAAGGGTAAAGGGAATAATAATTATAATTGAGACCTTCACTATTGACTTCAGGTTATTAATCTTTATCCCAGATGAATCAAAAATTTTAGCTAAAAAAAGTGCAGCAGAAAACTTAGTGAATTCTGATGGCTGAAACTTAAAACCAAATAAATTAAACCAGGATGTTGAACTCTTTACTTCCTGCCCAAAAAACAAAACCATAATTAGGAGTACTATTGAGATTAGATATAATGGGAGGGCTAAATCAAAAATAAATCTGTACTCTATAATTTGTATTATAAAGAAAATGAGAAGACACAACGAAATCCATATTAATTGCTTAAAAGCCTCATTTTTAAATGAGAAAAAAGAGATATCTGCAGAATATTGAGATGAATAAATAGATATAAAACCAATTAACACTAATGAAAGATAGCCAATAACTATAATAGGATCATTTGAAAATATAGAGCTATTAATCTTCCTCATCAATAAAATCTCCTTTTAATACATAGTCCTCTAACCAAACTCTTTTTGTTTCACCAAATATGTAATACTCTGAAGCTAAACTTGAAATTGATGTCGCTGCTCTTCCACCCCAACCAGCATTTTCAATATATGCTGCTATAGCTATTTTTGGATTTATTTTTGGTGCAAACCCTATAAATCCTGAGTGATCATATCCATGTGGATTTTCAACTGTACTTGTTTTTCCGCATAACATTAGCTCTTTCATATAACCTCTTCTTCCTGATCCAGAAGCAACTACATTTTCCATTGCGTCAACTACATAATCAAAGTGTTTCTTTTCAATTTCTAAAATATGTTTTTTCCTATTTTCTATTTTAAAATTATTTATATGAGTTACAATACTGGGATTATAATAATACCCACGATTGGCAAGTATGGAAGCAAAATTTGCCATTTGTATAGGAGTTACGAGAAGTTCTCCTTGTCCTATACTCAAAGAGTAGATGTTTGAAAATTTCCATCTTCCACTACCATAATATTTGTCATAATAATTAGATGAGGGAATAAAACCTGAATTTATATTTGTAATATCAAAGTTTAGGTTAGAACCTAATCCAAACATTTTAACATACTCTGACCATTTATTAAGACCAATTCTAGAATCAGTATATGTGTTATTACTTCTATTTTGATTAATTAATTTTCTAAATAAGATATAAAAATAATTATTAGAAGATTTGACAATAGCTTTATTTAAATCATAAATTCCAGAAGGAGCTAAATCACCAATTCTTGATAAATCTATAAATATTTTATCTTCTTTATCAACAACATTTTCCTCTAAACCGATTAAACCCTGAATTAATTTAAACATTGAACCAGGTGGATATGTAGCCATGAGAGCTCTATTGTATATTGGTTTCAAAGTATCTAACTGAAGTATACGGTAATTTTTAGAGTAATCTTTACCAGTTAAAATATTTGGATCAAATGAAGGGGCAGATGCTATTGCAAGAATCTCTCCTGATTTAGGCTCAATAGCAACAACACTTCCGACCTTACCTTTCAAAAGTTTTTCGATGTACTGTTGAAGTTTTATATCAATTGAGAGCTTTAATCTATCTCCATTCTCAACTAGTAAATCATCATTTCCATCATTAAATCTTCCAGATTCGTTACCTCTTACATCATAAATTTTAAGTTGCACTCCTTTAATACCTCTCAAATCATTTTCAAAATTTTTCTCAATTCCTGACTTTCCTATAAGATCTCTCTGTTTGTAGTAGCCTGAAGTATCTCTTAAAATTTCGTTATTGTTTATTTCTGCAACATATCCCAAAGAATGTGATAAACTTGAAAATGGATAAGACCTTGTTGGCTTTGATATATGATATATACCTTTAAAATGATATAGTTTTGTTTGAATTTCAGCGAACCTCACATGACTCATGTCCTTATAAAATAATGATGGTCTATATGAGGAATAATTTTTAGCCTTAAAATATAACTCTTTAAATTGATTCTTTGTCATTGAGAAAGCATTAAGTAAAGATGAGGTGTCCATTACAGATAACTTTCTTGGGATAATATAAAAATCATAACTAGGCTTGTTCTCAACCAAAATAGAATCATTTCTATCAACAATAATTCCTCTTGACGGATAAACTGTTTCAAGGTGAACAATATTTTCCTCTGATAAACTTCTATAATCTGAATTATATACTTGTAAGTAAAAAAGTCTCAAAGAAAATAGTATTAAAACTAAGATGAGTGTTAGTTTAAAAATTAAAGTCTTATCGCCATTCATCACTCAATTTCGATTCTAAAAATAAATATTGAAATACTAACATAAAAACATAATTTAATGAAGAGGATAACAAAATAAAAGCTAATACATCCAAGTTTAAAAAAACTGAAGATTCTAATAATGTTAATAATATAAAATAAAGTAAAATCACAGGGTAAGAAAATATAAAATATTGAAAATTTCCAAGTTCATGCATGGAGACTTCACCTAATTCAGATGTTTTTTCCTCCCCAAGGACTTTTAAGATCCAAAAATTTCTAAAATAAACTATTATAATACAAACCATAGAATAAACCCCCAAGGAGTCATTGAATATATCCACAATCAGGCCGATAAAGAATCCAAATAAAAGATTTTGAGGAGAATTTTTTTTGTATGAATACAATAGCAAAATAATAACTAGTGGTGATAGAATAAAAAAATCAAAAAAAATAATCTTGTTTAAAACAACCACTTGAAAAAAAATCAATAAAGAAAAAATTAATAATTTATTTTTCATTCAGTCTAACATTTCTAATTTAATTTTCTCAGCTTTTAGTGAGTCCATAACAACATAAACATTAGAGATACTGTAAAAATCTTCAGATAAAATAATTTCAATATCATAATAGTTTGAATTTACATCTTCATTTATACTACTTATTTTACCGACATTTATATCTTTTGGAAAGAGTGAATCAAAAGAAGATGTGACAACTGAAAATCCTACTTCTAATGGGATATGCTTTGGTACATACAATAACTTAGCTCTTTTTGGATCTTCTGCATCCCAATTAACAGACGATAGAGTTTCGGTTTCTTTGATTACTGTTGATAAAAAAAAAGAAGTATTAAGAAGAGAGATAATTGTTGAAAAATTATCAGATACGTATTTTACCTTACCTATTACACCATTACTTGAAATAACACCAAGGTTTATTTCTATACCATGATTAAGCCCTTTATCTATTGTAATATAATTTCTTGATTTATTTAAAGAGTTATTTATTACCTGAGCGCTGATAATATTTAGGTCTAACCGATCTGCCGAACTATCAGGTTTAATTTTTGACTTTAATTTCATTAACTCATTTGTTAGTCTTAAGTTTTCGGTTTCTAACTTTTCATTTTTTTTACCTAATAAGAAATAACTTAATATATTATTTTGAGCTTTGAAGAAGCTACCTGAAATATAATTTGAAGAATTAAAATACTCTGTTCTTAAAATAAAGCTTTCATTAGAAATTAAGAGTACTGAAAAAGAAAGTAATAAGAAAAAAATAATAGAATAATTATATCTAGATATAAATTTTAAAAGATTTCGCATTAATCTAAGACATTAGTACAGCCCTAAAACCATCAATATTTTTAAGAGCAACACCCGTTCCTCTTACAACTGCTCTTAGGGGTTCTTCTGCCACATGGATAGGGAGTTTAGTCTTAAGATTGAGTCTTTTGTCAAGTCCTCTTAACAGGGCTCCTCCTCCTGTTAAATATATTCCATTATCATAAATATCTGCAGATAATTCTGGAGGAGAGCTTTCAAGTGCTTTAAGAACCGCCTCCTCAATTTTTGATATTGACTTATCCATAGCAAAAGCAATTTCTGAATATGTTATCTTTACAACCTTTGGTATGCCTGAAACTAAATCTCTACCTCTTATATCAAGGTCTTCAGGAGCTTCTTTTAATTCTGTCATAGCGGAACCCACCTCTATCTTAATTTTTTCTGCTGACCTCTCACCAATCAATAAGTTGTGTTGTCTTTTCATGTAATCAAGAATATCATCAGTGAAGCTATCTCCAGCAACTCTGATAGACTGATCCGTTACTATGCCAGATAGTGCTATTATCGCAATTTCTGTAGTGCCTCCACCGATGTCAACTATCATAGAACCCACAGGTCTTTCTATACTAATACCAATACCAATTGCTGCTGCTAATGGCTCATGAATCATATAAACTTCTTTAGCTCCGGCATGCTCGGCAGAGTCTCTAACTGCTCTTTTTTCTACTTCGGTAATACCTGAAGGAATACAAATCACCATTCTGTGAGATACTGGAATAAACCTATTTCCACTATCAATCATTTTTATTAGTCCCCTAATCATATGTTCGGCAGCATGGAAATCAGCAATTACACCGTCTTTAAGTGGTCTAATTGTTTTAATGTTTTCGTGGGTTTTTTCATGCATTTGCATAGCTTCTGAACCCACAGCTAAAACTTTGTTAGAAATTCTATCTATGGCTATGATAGAGGGTTCGTCAACTACAACTGACCCTTTACTGATAATAAGGGTATTAGCAGTTCCTAAATCAATTGCAAGATCATTATTAAAGTAATCAAAAAATCCCATAGGCTAGTATTATAATGCAAAAATAAGGAAATATATTCTTTGAGTGAAAAAGTTAGTGATAGAAATGTCTCATCCCGGTAATAACCATTGATATTTGAGCTTTATTACATGCATCAATGGATAGATTATCTTTTATTGACCCTCCCGGTTGTACTACACTTTGAATTCCAGCATTTGCTGCAATCTCTATACAGTCTGGAAATGGGAAAAAAGCATCAGACGCCATAACTGAACCTTCGGTAGTAAACCCAAAAGTTTTTGCCTTTTCAATTGCATGTTTTAAAGCGTCTACTCTTGATGTTTGGCCAACACCACTTGATATCATCTGATTTCCTTTAACTAAAACAATAGCATTTGACTTTGAGTGTTTGACAATTTTATTTGCAAATTCTAAATCAATATAATCTTCATTAGATGGCTTTATTTCTGTAACAACATTCCAGTTTTCTACTTTATTCTCAGCAGTATCTAAGTCTTGTTGCAAATAACCTCCAAGTAGTTTCTTTGATGAGATCTTTTCTAAAATAAAGTTATTCATTTGAAGAATTATCCTGTTCTTTTTCTCTTTTAAAATTTCAACCGATTTCTTATCGAATTCAGGAGCAATTAAGACTTCAAAAAATAATTTATTAATCTCAACAGCAGATGCTGAATCTAATTTCTTATTCGTAATTAATACTCCACCAAAGGCAGATAAAGGATCCGACATTAGGGCCTTCTTATAGGAAGATAATACTGAGGAACAACTTGCAATACCACACGCATTATTATGCTTAATAATTGCAAAAGAGGTAGTTTTAAATTCAGTAATTAAACTGATAGCGGAATTAATATCTAATATATTATTATAAGATAAGTCTTTGCCATTTATCTTATGGAAAACTTTACTCAGATTACCTTTAAAAATTGCTTTTTGATGGGGGTTTTCACCATACCTTAATTCAGGATATTCTCCTGAAGATACTCCAAAGAAATTATCTATCTGAGAATCATATTCCGAAGTTATTCCAAATGCTTTGGAGGCATATATTTTTCTAAATTTTATATCAGACGAATAATTATTTTCCTCCATATAAGTAATAAATTCATCGTAATTATTTTTTGACGAAACAACTAATGTCTTACTATAATTTTTTGCCGATGCTCTTAAAAGAGAGACGCCACCAATATCAATCTTTTCAATAATTTCAGATTCATCATCTGTTGACTTAACTGTTTCCTCAAAAGGATATAAGTCAACAATTACAAGATCAATTTTTGGTAAATCATATTTATTGGTTTCTTCTAAATCCTTCCTATTATCATCTCTATATAATATACCTCCAAAAATTTTTGGGTGGAGTGTTTTAACTCTCCCTCCTAGTATAGATGGGTATTCAGTTAAAGATTCGACTCCAGTAACTGGGATTTTTAGACTTTCAATGTACTTCTGAGTTCCTCCGGTTGATATAATCTGAATTTTATTTTCATTGAGTTTACTTGCAATTTTATCAATGCCAACTTTATCAAAAACTGAAATTAAAGCAGTCTGAATTTTTTTCATAGACAAAAGTAATATTATAATTTATCTAACAAGAACTTTTCTATTATTTGAGGAAAATAAAAATATTCTAATTCGTGAATTCTATTTGATAATGTAATAGCTGTTTCATTTTCCTGAATCTTAATTCTTTCTTGAAATAAAATTTTACCTTTATCATATTCTTTATTTACCAGATGAATTGTTATACCTGAATACTTCTCTTTAGATTCAATTACACTTTTGTGAACCTTCGATCCGTAGTAACCCTTTCCGCCAAACTTAGGAAGTAAAGAGGGGTGGATGTTAATTATCTTACCTTCAAATTTATTTATTATAGCTTCTGGGATAAGGAGAATATAACCCGCAAGAATAATATTTGAAACATTTCTAGACTCTAGCATCCTTAAAAGATCGATATCAGTGGTTTTTCTTTGATCAAATATTATTGGGTCTATACCTAACAACCGTGCTCTTTCAATTACATATGCATTTGGATTATTACAAAAGACAGAGTCAACTAAAATTTTATTATGATTTTTAAAATATTCGTTAATATTCTCAACATTTGATCCAGAACCTGAGGCAAATAAGGCCAGTTTAATCATATTCTTGATAGTTTAAGTTTTTTAAATGATAATAATAAGCCTAAAGTTAAGATGAAGAAACCGAGCCACATAAAGTTTATGAAAGGTTTTTGCATTGCCTCTACAATAACCCAATTCTTTTGTGTGGTCTGATATGTAATTTTAAAGAGCCCTTCTTCTGGTATGATCTCCGTAAGAGAGACCTTTATTCCCAAATCATCAATTATATCTGGAACTATCCCAACCTTATTATCATCGATGATAAAAGCGGGCCTTGCAATATAATCTTGACCCGATGCGAGAATTTTAATTTGTGCCTCTGCAATAAATTGTTTTGAATCCTCACTTATAGTCTTAGTTGAGACTTTCAATAATCTTGAGACGTAATCATTAAGAAAAAAAGTTTCATCAATAGGAACTGAGATAGAATCTTTTACAGACCATTTGATTTCCTGTTTTGGGTCAGGATATGTTCTGACATGTACATACAAATCTTGAAAAAGATCTTTCGAAACGTCAGGAGAGAACACAATCATATCCGAATTTGGATCGGTTTGTACTTTTGGGAAAAGTGTGAAAGCCTCTTCTCCTTTTTTAAAACTTAATTCAAAATAGGTTATATCATTATTATCTACATCTAATGTGTCGTTCTCCTTTAAGTCTACTCCATCAAATGTTAAATCTTTTTTGAGAATGTATTTATTTTCTAGTGGTATAAGTTCTAGAAAATTTTTATTTATGAAACCTGAATAATTTTTTAATTTTTTTCTTTCTCCTTCATAACTAACTCTAAAGTCGCCAACGTTTCTCTCCTCATTCACAAAAAGTAACATATTGTCTTCATTTACATCATCCGGGAAATCATTATTCCATATTAATCCAGTATAGTTCTTTGATACTATTGAGGAGTAACCAGATGAAAATAATATACCAATTAACATAATAGCTAACCCTATGTGAGACACAGAAGCAGAAGATATAAGGTCTTTTTTTCTAAAAAAATATAGTAATACGCTTCCATTTGAAAAAAATGAAAATAGAGATGCTGTGAGTAATATCATATAAGATGGTATTGTAATAGGGTAGCTGTAAATTATTAAAGATGATATTATGAAGGTAAATGCAAGTGGATTTGAAAAGAGTGAGACAATACTTGAGGACTTATTTTTTCTCCACCAAAGAATTTGAGCAATAGCTGAAAAGATTGCTATGGATGAGGCAAACCAAATCTGAGCGTTAGAGTAGAAAATTTCCTTCTCTGCCGGTGGGGCAAGGTTAGAAAAACCACCAAAAAACTCAATAATTGCGTTATATACTGGTATTGATGTCGGAAGAATTACTTGAAATGACATCAAGATTAGTGTTAATATTCCAATAAATAACCAGAAATCACCTGAGTATGCACTTGATTCTTTTTCCGTATTTGGTATATCATTCCACCTTGTTACAAGAAGGTAAATGCTTATCAGCATAAATAAAAATAGACAAATTAATAGTTGACCACTTAACCCTAGGTCTGTAAATGAATGTACAGAGCTATCACCTAGAATTCCACTCCTAGTAAGAAAAGTAGAGTATAGAATAAGAAGAAAACTTGATAAGGAAAGTACATAGGACATCTTATAATATTGTTTTTTTCTATTAGTTAATATGAGACAATGGAAACTAGCAACAAGAAATAACCAAGGAACATATACGGCATTTTCTACCGGATCCCAATTCCAATAACCACCAAAATTTAATGTCTCATAAGCCCAATAAGCTCCCATCATAATCCCAATACCTAGAACAACAACTGATAGTAGAAGGTATTTTTGAGTGGGATTTAACCATTTTCTGTAATCTCTTAGCCTTAAAGAAGAGATGGCATAAGAAAATGGGAGAATGCATAAAGCAAAACCAAGAAACAAAGTAGGTGGGTGAATAACCATCCAATAATTTTGAAGTAACGGGTTAAGCCCAGAACCATCTTCGGGAACATAGCTTGGGTCAATTGAAAAAATTGGTGCAGAGATTACATCCTTGAGAAGGATAAAAGGAGAACTCCCTATTTTAATATCATATAAATTAATCCCCAGAACCATCGACGTCAGAACTGACTGGACAAGAGAGATTACCATTATTACAGACGCATTCCATCTGGAATATGGTTTAACTATAAAATAAACCCCAATTAAAACGTTCCAAAACATCCAGAGTAGGAATGAGCCTTCCTGGCCTTCCCAAAAAGAAGAAACTTTAAAATAAATAGGGAGAAGTGAAGATGTGTGCTGGAATGCATAATAATATTGAAATTTATTTCCTAATAAGATTGTATATAGAACAACTATGGAAGCTAAAATAAAAAATGAGTGCAATGAAAAAGATAAACGTCCGAATTGGTACCAATCAAGTTTATCTCTTGACGAATCTGCACAGAAATAGCTTAGAGATGATAGAACTGCAAACACAAAAGAGGATAATATAAATAAATGACCAACTGAACCTAACGAAAACATTGACTCTAAATTTTTATTTTCTCTTCAGTATATTTTGAAGGGCACTTTAACAATATTTCATCGGCAATAAACTTATTATTATTATATGAGCCTATTACTACAATCTGCTCAGACATTAAAAAATCAGGGGGCATTGGTTCTCCATAAAATACATTTTCTTTTAACCCCTTCTCATCAACCATCTCAAAAGTAAAACTAAGCATATCAGAACTCTTATCTATACCCATTATATTATCTTCAGCATCTCTGTTAAGCTTTCCGACGACATGGATTTTTGACATATTTCCTTTAGAATAAAGTTCTTTAGCCTCAATAAAAGAGACGTAAGTACTCGCGTCACCGTATGTAGTCACTATAATTATTAGAACAATTCCAATAAAAACAACTGAGAGAGCGGCTGAATTTTTCATTTATTTTTTTTTATAGATTCAATTTTTTTTTCAATTCTATACAAGTATAGAAAAAGTGAGAATAGTATTATTAGAGAAATAACTACTACAACAAAAATTTTACCGTTGCTTCTCATAACATCTGCCATTGCAACCTCCTGAAGGAAAATAAATATTATAAAAAAACTGAACATCATTTATTTTTTAATTTTAACATTTTAAGTCTAATATCTGCGATCCAAAGCCCCAAAAAAATAAACCCAATGACTGCTGGATAAAATACTAATCTCAACTGTGAATTCATATCGTATACATTAAAACCTGGGTTCCCACCATTACCAGGATGTAATGAATCTGTTAACCTCGGCAATATAAAAATCAACGGTATCAACATACAAAAAGCAAACACATTATACACTGACGATATTTTTCCTCTTTTTGATTCATCATCAATGGAACTTCTTAAAATAAAGTAACCAAAATATATAAGTAAACCAATTGCAGATCCATTAAGCTTAGGGTCATTTGTCCAGAATGTTCCCCACGTGTACTTCGCCCAAACCATTCCAGTAAGTAATCCTAATATACCAAAATATACTCCAAGGTGAGCAAAATTATATGATTTCAAATCATGTAAAGCATCACCATCAGCAACATATTTATAGGAGTGAAAAGAAGAAAGTAACAATAAAAAAATCATTGTAAACCACATCGGCACATGAAGGTACAAAGCCCTAATTGTTTCGTTAAGAATAGGGAGCGCTGGAACTTCAAGTAGGTACCCAGCCGTGAAGGTGTATGTTAATAAAAGAACAGATAAAACCTTAATATATCTCATAAATTAATTTCTCCATAAATAAGAAAACAAAACTTTCGTTAACGATAGCAATATTACATTAAGCAAAATTAAAAGATAGATATCTTCTCTTATAAGATTCCATGAAAAATCTACTGAAGAAATTTTACTAATTCTTATAAGAATTAGTAGGATAGGTAATATAACAGGGAACCCTAATATGCTTATTATCAGTGAGTTATTTTCTACTTGGTATGATATTGCTGATATTAAAGTCAGGCAATTTGATATACTTAATGATCCTAGAATTAGAAGAGATAGAAAAAATGTTTTAGAAATTATTATATCTCCCAGGAGAAAGGAAAAAATTATAAATGTAAAAGAAGATATTCCCGCTAAAAACAAAAAATTATAAATTAGTTTAGAGAGTATTAATTCATCTGCTGAGAAGACATAGTAATAGTAAAAATTTCTTTTAGAAGATTCTTGAAAAAAGCTTTTAGAAACAGAAGTTATTGAACCATATAAAATTAAAATCCAAAATATTGACACCCAGGTTTCCATATCAAAAAGACCTCTAGGCTGGAATGATAAATATATTACATATGTAGAGCTTACTATATATAGTATAACAGAGAAAAAGAGATGACCTTGACTAAACTCGATTTTAATCTCTTTCTGAAGAATTGTCAATATTTTATTTATCATTGCTCTACAAAATTAACAACAAGAAGTCTAATGGACACCTCAAAAAATTTATTTCCTCATAAACATTTTGTTGATGCCAGCCTAAGGAGAAAACTTATAAAACAAAAACCTATTTTGATATGGTTATCAGGGCTATCAGGTTCAGGGAAATCAACCATTGCAAACGAACTAGAAAAAAAACTATATGAAAATAAATATCTTTCCTATCTCTTAGACGGAGATAACATTAGAATTGGATTAAATCAGGATCTTGGGTTTTCTGATAATGACAGAAAAGAAAATATAAGAAGAATTTCTGAAGTTTCAAGGCTTATGATAGACGCAGGTCTAATAGTAATTACGGCTTTTATTTCTCCTTTTGAGGAAGAGAGAAAACTTGCTCAAGACCTTGTTAAAGAAGAAAATTTCTTTTTAGTACATGTTGAGTGTTCCGTAGAAAAGTGTGAAGAGAGAGATGTAAAAGGACTTTATAAAAAAGCTCGATCAGGAGAAATTAAAAATTTTACAGGCATAGACTCACCGTATGAAGTACCCAAAGATCCCAACCTAATAGTGAATACTGAGAATGAAAGTGTTGAGGAGTCTGTCGAAAAGATTTTTCAGGAAATTCAGAAACAAATTATATAAATTAATTTATGCAAGGGCTACTAGACACTGCTATAAAGGGAGCTATAGAAGCTGGAAATGCAATTATGGCTGTCTACCAATCAGATTCTATTGATTATGAAAACAAATCAGACCTATCTCCTCTAACTCTTGCCGATAAAAGATCCCACGAGATTATCTTAGAAAAACTAAAAGAAACCGGCATAAATGTTCTGAGTGAGGAGAGTGATGAAATTAGTTATGATCAGAGAAAAGATTGGGGTAGTTATTGGCTAGTTGATCCTCTTGATGGTACAAAAGAGTTTATTAAAAAAAACGGTGAGTTTACAGTAAACATTGCCCTTATTGAAAATAACATTCCTTCACTTGGGGTTGTATACTGTCCTGTAACAGATATTCTTTTTTGGAATGACGAAGAAAGAAAAGTTTACAAAAAAGAAAATAATAAAGTTGTTGAAATTAGAAAGAGGGTATCGGTAAACGACAACGATAAAAATCTCAGAGTAGTTGTCTCTAGATCTCACATAAATGATGAAACAAATAATTACATTAAAAAACTAAACGAACCCAAGCTCATCTCCTGCGGAAGCTCTCTTAAGTTTCTATATATTGCTGATAACAAAGCAGATATATATCCCCGATTTGGCCCAACTATGGAGTGGGATACCGCCGCTGCTCATTCTATTCTTTCTGCCCTCGGTATTCAGGTTATCAATCTTGATACGGGAAGAGAATTAAGCTATAACAAAGAAAATTTATTAAACCCTTATTTTATAATTAAGCCTTAATATTAATTAGATTTGATAATTATGGAGCAAGAGCTAAAAAAAATAGGAGAAGAAATTAAAAATTACTCTGACAGATCTCCTGTTGGAATAGAGAAGTTTAGAATCCATTTTGTTAGTAAGAAAAGTGTCGTAAATAAAATTTTTGAAGATTTTAAAAGTCTTTCTGTAGAAGAAAAGAAAAAATACGGTAAACCAATTAACGAAATAAAATCATTAGCAAAAAATAAATTAATTGAACTTTCTAGGTCTAAGGGCACTCAAGGTAATGAGAAGGATCTAAGCTTTGATTATTCTCTACCCCCCCAAGAAGATACGATAGGATCTAAACACCCACTTAGAATTGTAAGAAACAAAATAATTAAAATTTTTAGAGACATTGGATTTAGTATCGAAGATGGTCCCGAAATAGAAAAGGACTGGTACAATTTTACTGCGTTAAACTTTCCTGAAAACCATCCAGCTAGAGAGATGCAGGATACATTTTTCATATCTAAGGACCCTGACGTTGTCTTAAGAACCCACACATCTAATGTACAGATACGGCTAATGGAAAGTGAAAAACCCCCTCTGCGTGTTATAATACCAGGGAGGGTGTACAGAAATGAAACAGTTTCAGCAAAGTCACACTGTTTCTTTCATCAAGTTGAGGGCTTATATGTTGATAAAAAAGTAAGTTTCAAAGACCTTAAAGACACACTCTATTATTTTGCTAGAGAAATGTTTGGAGACAAGACCGAAGTTAGATTTAGACCTTCTTATTTTCCTTTCACAGAACCTAGTGCCGAAATGGATATTAAATGGAAGAATGGATGGCTAGAGATATTGGGCTCTGGTCTAGTAGATCCTAATGTCTTAAAAAACTGCAATATTGACCCAGAAGAGTACTCTGGTTTTGCTTTTGGAATGGGCATTGAAAGGATAGCGATGTTGAAATACGGTATAAATGACTTAAGACTATTCTCAGAAAATGATAAAAGATTTCTTGAACAGTTTAGAGGGGTTCATTAAACTAATATTAATTTTTTTTTTAATTATTAATAAAAGTTTTTCTCAAGTAATGCCCTCCTCCTTTGGTATTCATAATAATAAAAGTACTAGTCAACAAATTAATTACGCATTGTCTTTCGATGGGTCAAATGATTATATAAGTACGAATGGTGGTACAATTTCATCAGCTTGGTCGGTGGAAGTTTGGTTTAAAAAGGCATCCAATAAATCAGCTCATAATTTAACAAATAATGCAAATTCTGGAAATAGCGGCACCTGGTCCCTCAGACTTGCTCAGTGGAATAACATAAATAAAGTTGGAATCACAAAGTATGGAGTAAAAGACTATTACATAAACGACTCAAAAGCTAATTTATCGATTGACACATGGGAACATGTGGCGTGGACATATCAAAATAATTTAGTTACTGTCTATATCAACGGTGAAAGTTTAGGTAGTACTTATAGTAGAGGGCCATTGGCGAATGGGGCTACTTTGTACTGGAATTTAATAGGAAAATCAAGTATCACAATTCATGGAGAAGTAGATGAGTTCAGGGTGTGGAGTGATGTCAGGACACCAACAGAGCTTAAAGATAATATGTTCAAAGAATTAAATGGAGATGAAACTGGTTTAGTGGCATATTATAAAATGACCAATGCCTCTGGAACAACAGTAACTGACAACAGCTCTAATACATATAATGGCACAATGATAAATATGAGCACTGATGATTGGGTGACTTCATATGCACCCATTGGCAACTTGAATGGCTCCTACCAGACCGATGTGGAAGGACTATGGAAAAAAACAGGTACTGCAAACTCTGAAGCCTCTGATGGTTTACAAATGAGTGTAAGCTCTGATCTAGCCGAAGCAAATTTTGCCGTCTTTGGTAACAACAATACCTCAGGAACTTCTACTTCAGACCTACCACCAGGAGAGAGTCTACAAAAGAGGTCATCTAGAATCTGGCAGGTAGATGAAGTTGGGACAGTATCAGCAAGTGTAATCATTGATATTAGTGATGCCACCGGAAATAATATTTCTCCAGCAGCAGCTTCAAACTATAAGCTTTTATATAAATCTTGTGTAGGGTGTGACTTTACAGTTAATGCATCTGGCTCTAGCAGCTCTAATGATGCCATTACTTTTTCTAACATTGCTCTTCAAGATGGATTTTATGCTATTGCGTCAACAGATTCTAATTTATAAAAAAATAGACAGAAAAAATATTTATAATTTTTAGTTAACTATTCCACAGGAATTATACTCTGGGTCAATTTTGATAAAAACTTCACTTTTTGCATCTTCAAACCATTCATTAAGCTCTTCATTTTGTTTCTTATTTAATGAAAATGTTCTAAACCTTTGATAGTCAGACTCTAAATTACCAAGATGAGGTGGAATTTTTTGTTTGTAGTAGATAAGCTTATAAGCAAGTTTCCCATCATCTGTTCTGCTCTCAAAAGGAACAGATATGTCACCAACATCCATAGTGTCAATAGTAAAAAAAATAACAGGATCTAGCTCCTCTACTAAAACATTTTCACCTCCCATAGCATCGGTAAAATACCCTCCGAAAGAAGAAGTAAACTTATCATCAGAATGTTTTCTTGCAAGCTCTTCAAAAGTGATAGAGTCTTGATAAGCCAGCTCCTTCAAACTATCCAAAAAATTAATTGTGTTGCTTATATCTTTATCAGAAAATTCTGGTTGTAAAAGGATATGTCTAGAATTAAACAAGTTACCTCTCTTCTCTATAAGCTGGATTATATGATACCCAAACTGTGTTTCTATAGGCATAGAAATCTCACCAGGTTTTAACTTAAATACTTCAGCCTCAAATTCAGGCTGAAAAGCACCTCTTCCTACAAAGCCAAGATTTCCTCCATTCTGTGCACTACCGGGATCCTGACTATAAAGTGTTGCCAAGATCTCAAAGCTCTCTCCGTTTAAAATTTTATCTCTAATTGACAGTAATTCGTTTTTAACTTTATCTTTCTGTTCTCTTCCAACCTCAGGAGTTATAACAATCTGAGAGACCTTAACCTGTGTAGAAAAATAAGGGAGGCTATCTTTGGGTATTCCTTGATAAAATTCTTTGACCTCTTCTGGACTAACCTCTATATCATTTAAAACTTCCTGTCTCATCTTCCTTGCAACTAACTGCTCTTTAATGTCGTCAAAGAGTTCCCTCTTAAATTCAGCAATTGTCTTATTGTAATACCTTTCAATTTCTTCCTCTGAACCAATCTGATTAATTATGAGTGCCATTCTCGAATTTAATTCTTGATCAACTTGACTGTCATCAACTAAAACAGAATCTATTTCAGCCTTTGCAACAAGTAATTTAGTGGTGACAAGGTCTCTTAAAACAGCACATTTTGTATTTCCTGAAATTCTCTCACCTCTAGATAGGATATCCAAGTAAGTACTTTCTAGCTCAGACCTCAGAACGATATAGTCATCAACTCTTCCTATAATTTCATCAACTACTACAGCCGTTTGTCCTCTTAAAGAAAAATTAAAAGTTGATAAACTAATTACCAAAAATAAATATTTAATAAACTTCATAATCTAACCCTTTGGTTGAATTTATAAAAATACTATCTCGTAATTTATCAAATAAATCTTGTTTTCTATTATTTAATAAAATAGTATTGATTAGATCAACTTCAAAATCTATTGGGGAAAAATCTCCAATAAATTTTTTATCTAGAATTTTAAATAGATAGATATACTGACCGTCACTTACTTGATAAAACTTTCTTGAATTTAAAAAAGCTTTTTTATCGGTATTAGTAGGAAAAGGTGTGCCTAATATAATATCATCAAATTTTATCCAGGTTGAATCTTCTAGAAATGATTTTTCAGCAAACTGATAACAATAAGATCTTAACTGATCTATGTCTGTATCGGGATATCTCCTAAAATTTGATATAAATTTATTAATTCCTGGAGCCTGTTGAGATACTTTAACATATAATGCCTTTACTAAGTTATAGGGGAGTATAAAATCTTCAATATTTTGAGCATAATATTCTTGTACCTCTAAAGAAGTGATGTCTTGATCTCTATTATTTGAAAACATAAACTTTTCAAACTCAAATAAAAGTAAGTCATCACGGTAATTTTGAACTTTTTTATCGATTATAGATTTTAATTCATCTGTCTGATAAGCTGATTTTAATAATAACTGTTTCTTTAACCAGTTATTTACCTGTTTAGAGACAACGACAGAACTATCACCCATAGACTTTTGATATACTATATCATCAATTAATAATACTTTGTCATCAACTTTAGCCAGTACCCTATAACTACCGTTGTTATTATTGTTAACTACAGAGCAGGAAACGAAAAATAAGAAGATTATGTATTTAAGCATTTCTGACTGAAATCATTAACAAAGTTGTGTCATCATATGAGATATTATTTCCCTTAAACTCATCCAAATCTGTCTTAACTAATTCAATGAAATTTTCAGGATTATTTCTGTTCCCTTCAAAAAGTTGTTTAATTTTTGAAGTACCATAGAAATCGCCATATCCATTTTGAATTTCGATTAACCCATCTGTATAACTAAATAAATCAAACCCTTTTGATATTTTTATTTTAGTCGTCTTAATTTTAGGTAGATTAGAGAACATTCCTAATACTGTTGAACCTCTATCCAGAGATAGAATGTCATCACCGTGTGCCAACAAAGGATGTGGGTGACCACAATTTATATATTCCAAAGTTTTAGACTTAAAGTCGTAAATACATATAAACATACTAACGAACCTTTCGCTTAAACCCCTTAGATTAATTTGATAGTTTAATTCTTCTACAATTTTTTTTAGATCTTCAGTATTTCTAATCATTGTTCTAATTGAAGCCTGAACGTTTGACATCATTAGGGCTGCTGGTATTCCCTTTCCTGATACATCTGCTATACAAACTAAAAACTTATTTTCATTAATAGGTATGTGATCAAAATAATCTCCACCTAAGGTAAAGTGAGGTTTGTAATAAGAAAATATTTTAAGTTTTTTAGAGTTTGGAAGTGAATTTGGAATTAAATTTTCCTGAACTTTTCTCGCTATAATTCTTTCATTTTGAATATTATCAAAGACTGGAGTAGTAGGCAAACTGAAGATATTTATTAAGGTTGATATAGAGAAGTAAGTAAAATTAAAAGAGAAAAATAAAATAAGGAATAGTGATGATTTAACATTATAATAACTTGAGGAATCAAAATTATTTAGATTGAAAAATTGAAAAACTAATATATTACCTAAAATTATAAATACAGAAATAAGGATGGTTTTCCATTTCTGATTAAAAGGTATGTACGCAACCCACTTCTGATTAAAAAACAGAACCCCAACCAAAATAAATAAACCAAGAAATATGTACTGATAAATAGGTGAGGGGAAGAAATTAAAAGCTAAATCAAAAATATACATCAACACAAAACCATAATTAAGAGTTAACATTAATCTTTGCATTGTAACTGATGATTCAAATGAGATAAGACGCTTGGATATAAGAAAGCATATTATACAAAAGATAGTTGAAGAGCCTAAGGTTAAGTTAAATAATACAGAGTAAATAAAAATATTAAGAGTACTATTATCAAAAAAACCAAATAATAAAATTATGTACGACAAAGCGACTGGAAGTAGGCACTTTATTGAAAAAATAAAAAGTCGAAAAAATGTGATATAAATATCTTCTCTTCCAATCTTTGAAATTGTTAAATCATAGTACCTAAAAAAAGAGAAACTAAATGAACCAAAAAAAAATAAGTATAATGTGATATTAGTAATGCTATCTAAACTTTGATTAAAATAACTTATCGCAAATTGAAAAAAAACAAAAAGAACCCATGATAAGGAACCGAAAATAAGATAGATCTTTGGGACAATTCTAAAGCTCATAATCAAAATTTATTTCTTAGAATAATTAGGTGCTTCTCTTGTGATAAAAACGTCATGGGGGTGTCCCTCAATTGATCCTGCATTTGTAATTCTAACAAATTTTGCTTCTTGCAATTCCTCTATATTTTTTGCTCCCACATATCCCATTCCTGACCTTATTCCTCCATTGATCTGATACAGAATTTCAGATATATTCCCTTTGTAAGGAACCCTACCAACAATTCCCTCAGGTACTAGTTTTTTTGGGTTATCTTGGTCCTGTTGGAAGTATCTATCTTTAGTTCCTGCTTCCATTGCTTCTACAGAACCCATACCTCTATACGTTTTATATTTCCTACCCTCATAAATGATAACATCTCCTGGCGCTTCCTCCGTTCCGGCTAGTAGAGAGCCAATCATTACAGAACTAGCTCCAGCAGCTAAACCTTTAACTATATCTCCAGAAAATCTTATGCCTCCGTCAGCTATTACAGGAACATCAGAGCCTTTAATTTTTTTAGATACATCGTACACGGCAGATAGTTGTGGCATCCCAACACCAGCAATAACTCTAGTGGTACATATACTACCTGGACCTACCCCAACCTTAACCGCATCAGCACCTGCATCTACTAAGGCCTTAGCAGCAGAACCAGTGGCAATATTTCCAACAATTACGTCAATTGAAAATTTTGATTTGATATTTTTCAGTAAATTAATTACAGATTTTGAGTGCGCGTGAGCAGTATCAATTGATATAATGTCTACATTTGAATTTATTAATAAATCTAATCTCTCTTCCCAATCGTCTGATATTCCAATTGCCCCACCTACTCTTAACCTACCCAATTTATCTTTACACGCATCTGGCATTGATTTACTTTTCTGAATATCCTTATAGGTAATTAAGCCTACTAACTTTTTACCATCAACAATTGGAAGTTTTTCAATTTTATGCTTCTTAAGAATTTTTTCAGCATTATCAAGGCTAATTCCTCTTTTTGCAGTAACCAACTTTTTACTCATGATATCTATAAGCTCAATACCTTGATCTTTCTGAAACCTTAAATCTCTGTTAGTAACTATCCCTATTAAATCATTTTTATTATTGATAATAGGTATACCGCCTATTTGATTTCTCTTCATTATCATCACGGCATCTTTAACCTTAGCATCGTTGTGGAGGGTTATAGGATCTTTAATCATCCCACTCTGAGACCTTTTTACTTTCCTGATCTCATTTGCCTGGTCTTTTGGAGATAAATTTTTGTGTACAATTCCTATACCTCCCTTCAAAGCCATGGCAATGGCTAATTTTGATTCTGTCACCGTATCCATGGACGCAGAAACAATTGGGATATTTAATTTAATATTTCTTGACAGAGGTGTTCTGATTATTGTGTCTGAAGGAACAACTTCTGAGTAAGATGGTATTAGAAGCACATCATCGTATGTAAGTGCCTCGAACTGAAATTTATTGTCTTTTTTCATAGCAAATAAGAATTTTATCTATTTGCCAAGCAAAACTAATACATTATAATTGAGTTAAAAAATTCTTTACATATAATATAAATGGACCTATTTCTAGAGACGACTGCTACTATTTTTGGTGTTTTAAGTGTTTGGTATGCAAGGAATAATAAAGTTTATGTCTTTCCAACTGGTATAGTAAGTGTGTTAATTTTTGCATATATAACATATGAAAACAGGATTTATGCTGAAACGGGAATAAACATATATTACTTTATGATGAGTATTTATGGATGGGTATTGTGGGGTTCTAAAAATAAAAACATTCAAAAGAAAATTGCTTATAGTAGTTCTCGCGAGATTATTTTTTCGGTCATTATATCTCTTGCTTTCTTCTCATCTATCTATTTAGCTCTTTCACAGACAGATAGCGATATTATGATACTTGATAGCTTAACGACATCTTTAAGTCTTACAGCGATGTTACTTCTGGCAAGAAGAAAACTTGAAAATTGGATCTATTGGATAGTGGTAGATATCATATACATTCCATTATTTTTTTATAAGGGTCTGTACATAGCAAGCCTACAGTATCTTATTTTTCTTTTACTTGCAATTAGTGGATATTTAAAATGGAAAAAAAATTTAGATAATTGAAAAAAATAAGCATTGTAGGTCCAGAATCATCTGGAAAAACCACCATCACGAAAATACTGTCTAAGGTTTTAAATTGTAATTATTCTGAAGAATATGCTCGCAAATATCTTAATGAGAGAAAGGGGTATAAATTTGATGACTTGATAAAAATTGGTAGAGGTCAAGATGAGATAATAAAAAAAATAGTTAGTTCCAGCTCAAGATATTTTATAGCTGATACCTCTTGTTTAGTTGTTGAGCTGTGGAGTAAGATTAAATATAAAAAAGTAGATAAGGAATTATATCAATTATCAAATAATGAAACATTTGATTTTTATCTGTTATGCAAACCAGATATCCCCTGGGAAAAAGACCATTTAAGAGAAAACCCAGAAGATAGAGATAAAATATTTATTGAGTATGAGAAAACCTTAAAGACAAGAAAACTTAACTATACAATATTACAAGGAAGCCTAATAGAAAGACTTCTTACTTCTCTTGATTTTATAAAAAATTAAAATTAAAATTGCCGATGTAAAGGGGTGCCTAATATAAGGGCTGAGATTATACTCTAAAAAGCTGATCCAGGTAATGCTGGCGTAGTAACGTTAATGCTCACTATTAGTATATTCCCTAAATTAAAAATTTTAATTATGAGATTAATACTAATATTTTTTATAAGCTTTACTTCAATTGCACAAGATAATTTTACCGGTAAGGTAACAAACAGTAAAGGTGATCCCATTATTGGTGCAAACATTTTAGTTGAAGAGTCTAATATTATCACATTCTCTGATGAATTTGGTAGGTTTTATTTGAATGCGAAAGACTCTAATAAAGATATTATAATTTCACATGTTGGATACATTTCAAATAGTTTTAAAGTATCAAACTCTGAACTTGAATATACTTTCATATTAGAAGATGGAATATTATTGAAAGATCAAGTAAAAGTAATTTCAACAAGAGCAAAAGAAAATAGCCCCTATTCATTCTCTAATATTTCCAGAGATTTCATAGAAAAAAACAATTCTGGAAAAGACATACCATTTCTATTAAACTCAACACCATCAACATATTCAACATCTGATGCAGGAAACGGGATAGGATACACCGGTATAAGAATAAGAGGAAGCGATGCTACAAGAATAAATGTTACAGTTAACGGCATCCCGTACAATGACTCCGAATCTCATGGTGTTTTTTGGGTAAACGTATCTGACCTAGCTTCATCAGCTAATAGCATACAGGTGCAAAGAGGAGTGGGCTCGTCAACAAATGGAGGTGGGGCATTTGGAGGAACAGTTAGCATAAAAACAGGAAAACCATCTGAAGATTTAAGAGTAAAATACTCGTCATCAGCAGGGTCATTTAAAAGTTTTAGAAATACTTTAGAACTGAATTCTGGTTTAATAAAAAACAAAGTGAATCTGAATCTAAGGTTATCTAAAATAGACTCCGATGGATATGTTGACCGTGCCTCTTCTGACCTAAAATCTTATTACGCCTCTGCAAGTTACTACTCTGATAAAACAACGATTGATTTAATTAATTTTTCAGGAAAAGAAAGAACTTATCAGTCATGGTGGGGGACTCCAGAAGGAAGAATTAATAACGACATAGAAGAAATGAATACTGTGATTGCTAATAACGGATACTCAGAAGATCAGGCTGATAATTTATTAAATTCTGGTAGAACATTTAATTATTATACCTATGAAAATCAGACAGATAATTACCAGCAAGATCACTACCAGATTCATTTCAATCACGATCTATCAAATACTGCCAATTTACATCTAGCTCTTCACTATACTTATGGAAGGGGATATTACGAAGAATTTAGAGAAGATGATAATTTATCTAATTACTACGACTTTTTAGAAAACAACTCTCTTGACCTAGTCAGAAGGAGATGGCTAGCTAATCATTTTTATGGATTAACTTACTCTTTTTCAAAGAAGTATAAAAAAAGCGAAATAAATATTGGTGGTGCTTTAAATGAATATGATGCTGATCATTTTGGAGAAATTATTCGACCTCAACTCAGCATCCCTGAACCATACTATTTTTCTAAATCATTCAAAAAAGACGGGAATATTTTTATAAAATACAACCTCAATATATCTGAGAACACTGAGTTATTTACTGATATGCAGATTAGAGGATATAGTCATAAAATGAAGGGAAACGATAACGATAAATCTATAATTGATGAAGATCAAAATAATATTTTCTTTAATCCTAAAATAGGTATTACTAAATCTTTAAATGAAAAAATAAATTTTTATGGATCTGTAGCCATTGCAAACAGAGAGCCTATAAGAAGTGATTACATAGATTCAAAAGTTGAACCAAAACATGAAAACTTGTTAAATATAGAATTCGGAAAAGATTTCAATTATAATACTGGTAGTTTTAATACAAATCTTTACTTAATGAATTATAAGAATCAATTAATAACTACAGGTGAAGTTAATGACGTGGGAGCTTACATAAGAGAAAATGTTAAGAAAAGCAGAAGGTTTGGAATTGAATTAACAAATGTCTTTAACACAAAAAATTTTTACATTAATTCCTCCTTATCGTTATCAAAAAATCTTGTATATAATTTTAATGAAATATTATACGATTACGGCCCTGACTTCACAGAGTATAATACTGTTGAAAACATATACAAGACAACAGACCTTGCCTTTTCACCAAACATTATATTTAATAACCGACTAGAATGGAAGACTAATTCATTCCTTAGTTTAATCTTAAACTCTAAGTTTGTTGGGAAACAATACCTTGATAATACTTCTAATGAAAATAGGTCTATTAATAATTTTTTTGTTAATGACTTTATAATTCAATCTAATATTACAAATAATGTATTTAAAAATTTATTCTTTAAGATAGAAATTAATAATATATTTAATGTGAAATATGCTAGTAACGGATATACTTTCGGTTATTACGGTGGAATGGATTATGAGGTGAGAGAAAATTATTTTTACCCCCAAGCTACTAGAAATTTTATGTTATCATTAAGTCTTGAAATATAAATGAAAACCACTGTAGAAATTAGTCTTTATAAACTCCAAGAGGAAAAATCTAAGGATAATTATAAGGTGATTGTAAAAGAGTTTTTAAATAAAATCAATAATAAAAATTTAGAGATAGAAACAAATGGTTTGAGCTCAATAATATACGGTGATTATTCGGATATTATGGAATTGCTAAATAACGAAGTAAAAGATTTTTTAGAAAAATATAGAAGTGTCTTTGTCTTAAAAATTTCTAAAGGAACACTTAAGTATGATGGCTAAGGTTTTTCACAAACCACAAACCTATCTTTACCATAAATATCTTTGATAGCTTCACTGCTGTAATTTTTAAATAAATCAAACACACCACTCAGGTAGTTATCATTAATCTCTAAATATATCCGTCCCTTATTTTTTAAGTATTTATCCGAAAAAGATGCAATTTTTTTATAAAAATAAAGTGGGTCACCCTTGCTAAACAAAGCTAGAGCTGGTTCATTGTCTAATACGATTTTATCAACAGAATCGATTTCATTATCAGCAACATATGGGGGGTTGCTGACTATAATATCAAACTGTGTATTAGGGTTATAATTTTCTATACCAATATTCATAAAATTAACATTCTCATCCTTTTCAGAGATGTTTTTTTTTGCAATTAACACAGCTTCATTAGAAACATCAATTCCAATTACTTCTGATTTTAAATGTTTTTTAAGCGATATAGCAATACACCCAGATCCAGTCCCTATATCTATTATTTTCTTTAAACTATTATTTTTCTCCTTTTTAATAATTATTGATACAAGTTCCTCTGTCTCTGGTCTTGGTATTAAAACATGTTCGTTTAAATTAAATTTTTTATAATAAAAAAACTCGGAATAAGTTACATGCTGAACAGGAACATTATTATTTATTTTTTTTATGTCTTCGATAAGAAGAATCTCATTATTTCTTGTGAAAGTTATCTCTTTATCGAGTGCTATTTCAGTAGATGAAACATTAAATCTTAAAAAAAAATATTTAATTATTAAGTTATCTAGATCTCTCCCTGAATATGTTGTTATCATTTCTTTCAGTTTATTACTAATTTTACTTATTGGAACTTTCACCTCTCAAATAATTTGATGATTAAAATACACAAAAAATATATAGAAAGAACATTTTATCTAGCCAAGAAAGGGTTAGGAGGAGTGAGGCAGAACCCATTGGTTGGTTGTGTAATAGTAAAAGAAGATAAAATTATTGGGGAAGGTTACCATAAAAAATATGGTGAGAAGCATGCAGAAATAAACGCGATTGATTCTGTAAAAGATAAAGAAGACATTAAGGGTAGTTCAATATATATAAACCTCGAACCATGCAGCCATTATGGAAAAACACCACCATGTGTTAATGAGTTAATAAGACATGAGCCAAAAGAAGTTATTATATCTAACAGAGATCCTAACATAAAAGTAAATGGAAATGGGATAAATGCTTTAGAGGCAAATGGGATAAAAGTGATTGAAGAAATTAAAAGAAGAGAAGGGGAAGATCTAAACAAAAGGTTTTTTACTAACCAAAATAAGAAAAGACCATATGTGATATTAAAATGGGCACAGACTGAAGATGGTTACATGGCAAGAGAAGATGGGAGTTCTCAGTGGATATCAAACGCTATGTCAAGGAAACTTGTTCATAAATGGAGGTCAGAGGAAATTGGCATTTGTGTAGGAATAGATACAGCAATACTAGATAACCCAAAACTTAATGTAAGAAAATGGTATGGAGAGGATCCAATAAGGGTTATAATTAATCCAAAAAATAAATCTTTAAATAATAAAAAAGTTTTACATGATAATTTATCAACTTTTGTAATGACTGAAGAAAAAGATTCCACAAGTTCAAAAAAAAAGTTTTTCAAGCTAAATAGATTTTCTTTCAAAAGTATTTTAGAAAAACTATTTGATGAAGGAGTATCAACTTTAATTGTCGAAGGGGGATCTAAAACAATAAACTATATCCTGAAAGATAACCTCTGGGATGAGGCTAGAATATTTATAGGAAAGGTTAATTTTAAGAAAGGAACTAAAGCCCCAGATCTTAAAATTAGAAATAAGCACAAAAATATTAATGGAGATAAATTACATATAATTTTAAATGATGAAGGAAATTCAAATAAATAAAAACTTAGGTAAAGAAGAAAAATATATTGAGCTAACTAAACAAATTAAGTATTTAATTGAAGGTGAAGAAGACCTTATCGCTAACTTATCAAATATATGTGCTGCAATTAGTGAAACACATAAATTCCTTTGGACAGGATTTTATATTGTGAAGGGTAATGAGCTCGTGCTTGGCCCTTTTCAGGGTCCGGTGGCGTGTACGAGAATTGCATTTGGTAATGGTGTGTGTGGTAAATCTTGGGAGGATAAAAAATCCATTATTGTAAAGGATGTTAATGCTTTTCCTGGACACATCGCCTGCAGTTCAAAATCTAAATCTGAAATCGTAATACCAATATTTAATAATGGAAATATTTATGGAGTTTTAGATGTCGATGATTCTAATTACGCTGCGTTTGATGAAACGGATCTCAAATACTTAAAAGGAATTATTAAATTAATCGAAGATAACTTAGGCTAGATTAGCTATCTCAGTCTCACCTCCAACCGTTTTTTGATTTTTTTTGACACTAACCTTTGTTCCTATGGGTAAAAAAATGTCAGCTCTTGAACCAAATTTTATAAACCCCATCTGATCGCACTGCTTAACCTTAGCTCCCTCTTTTGAGTAATTTACAATTCTTCTTGCTACAAAACCTGCAATCTGTCTCACCATAATTTCTATTTTATCATTTTCAATCACCGTAGTAGTTCTCTCATTAAGTTTGCTTGACTTAGGATGCCAAGCAACTAAATATTTTCCCTTATGGTATTTATAATATTTAATTACTCCACTAATTGGATTCCTGTTTATATGGACATCCAGTGGAGACATAAATATAGAGATCATAATTTTTTTCTCGTTAAAGTATTCATCTTCATATACTTCACCTATGTGGACAACCTCACCATTAGCAGGGGAAATGATTTTGTTTTGTCCTGTGTTTTTATTGATAATAGGGCTTCTAAAAAACTGAAGGAAAAATAAGAACTCTATAAATATTAAAAATATTATTATAATTTTTATCCACTGAGAAATATCCAACATCAATACTATCAGATTAACTGTGAATCCCAAAATAAATAATACGGATAAAAACTTATACCCCTCTTTATGAATTCTGACCATTTTTTTGAAACGTAAATGACCCGTCTCTATACTTATAAGTTCTAGAAACTTTATCTATTGCCGCAATGTATGCTGCTGTTCTTAATGATACCTTGTATTTCTTGGAAATAGAAAAAACATTATTGAAAGATTGTTTTATAATAGAATCACTCCTTCTATAAACTCTATTTTTTGTCCATTTAAAGCCTAA
>CENJ01017601.1_pt1 | contig 37851 bp, 24 predicted proteins | sample 356161 | NCBI WGS metagenome assembly CENJ01 (sample SAMEA2619531, study PRJEB7988) | marine metagenome | biome: marine biome (ENVO:00000447); feature: surface water layer (ENVO:00002042); material: "saline water (ENVO:00002010), including plankton (ENVO:xxxxxxxx)" | depth 5 m | reverse complement strand
AGGACGAAAAACATATGCCTCCTAAAGCTAAAGTTCAGCTAACTAAACCCGAAAATGTATTACTAAGCCGCTGGATAGCTCATGGGGCGCCAAAAGAAGCTTCGATTGAAGTGTTGAAAATCGAGGAAGAATTATTTGCTTCATTTTTTGAAAAGAACCCAACGGGGATTTACCCTGATATTAGTATTGCACCCGCTGAAAACGAGGTTTTAAAAGCGTTAAAGAAAAAAGGTTTTTTTATCTCACCAATTTATAAAACTTCTCCTTTACTTAAAATTTCATGTATTAACTATCACGATTTTAACGACCTTTCAGCGCAAAGTTTACTTCCCATAAAAGAGCATATTGTTTCTCTTGATCTTGGAAAAACAAAGGTTACAGATTCTGTCTTTAGAGTCATTCAAAAACTACCTAACCTCACTGTTTTAAAATTGGATAATACCAAAATAAACGGTAGCCAGATTGAACTTTTGTCACAATTAAAAAACCTGAAAGAGATCAACTTGGTAAATACTGATTTCGAAATCCATAACTTGACTAAGATGTACAATTTTCCTACAATTAAAAAAGTTAATTTATTCAATCTCAAAAAACAATTTAATAGCAACCTAAAAATTCCTGATAGTTTGAAAAGTGTTTTTCTTCTACAATACTATGAACTTGAAAAACTGGATACAGATAGTGTAGTGTATTAATGTCATTAAAAATTTTTTTTAAATCATTGAATTTGTACTTTGTTGTGAATTCAACCGAATATGAAGAAGCTAGACAGAAGGAATTTTTTAAAAAAAACCTCATTATCTGCAGCTGCTATTGCAGCTGCTCCGATAATTTCGACTTGTGATGACTCCAATAGTTTACTGCCCAGTTCGGGTGGTATGTATATGGGCGATTTTGCTGCTCCAAAATTGGATAACGTTCGGATTGCCTTCATTGGAGTTGGACATCGGGGGAGCGGACATTTAAAGTATATAGCGGATCTCCCAGGAACTGAAGTAGTGGCGATAAGTGACTTGTATGAAGATAAGGTCAAAGATAAAATCAACATGATCAAGCAGGTTGATAATCAGAACCAACATACGAATATCGCTACTTACTGGGGCGATGAAAACAAATGGAAAACCATGTTGGAGGAGGTAAAACCCGATGCGGTATTCATTTCCACCAATTGGAAAAATCATGCTCCAATGGCAATTGAAAGTATGAGAAAAGGAGCCCACGCTTTTGTAGAAGTTCCCCTTGCGACTAACATAAAAGACCTTTGGGCCATCGTAGATACTTCCGAAAAAACTCAGAGGCACTGTATGATGATGGAAAACGTCAATTACGGGAGGACAGAGTTGATGTATCTCAATATGTGTCGAAAAGGAGTCATTGGAGAACTTCTCCATGGCGAGGCTGCCTACATCCATGAATTGAGGTGGCAGATGAATGAAGTTGAGCGCGGGACTGGCTCTTGGCGAACCCCCCAATATGCCTCTGGAAAAGGGAACCTTTATCCAACCCACGGTCTTGGACCTGTTGCGCAATACATGAGTTTGGCAAGAAAAGAAGATAATTTTAAAAGCCTCGTTTCCTATTCTACCCCTGCCCTAGGGAGGGCATCATATGCCAATAAAAATTATCCAGAAGATCATAAGTGGAATCAACTCGATTTTCAAAATGGCGACCTCAATACCTCTATAGTTAAGACCGAAATGGGAAGAACAATTCTTGTTCAATGGGATGAAACTAGCCCCAGACCTTATTCAAGATTGAATTTAATTCAGGGTACAAAAGGTGCTTTGGCAGGTTTTCCCCCGCGTGTTGCCCTTGAAGGGGGTGTTGAAGGAATAACTAAAGATCACCACCATTGGGTGGAAGGCGAACAACTTGAAAAAGTGTATGAAAAATACGATCACCCTCTATATAAGAGACTGAATCAACAATCTAAAGGAAGTGGTCACGGAGGTATGGACGGTATCATGAGATATCGTATCATTGAATGTTTACAAAAAGGATTGCCACTTGATCAAAATGTCTATGAGGGAGCCTTTTGGAGTGCTGTAACTGAATTGAGTGGTCGCTCTGTCGATCAAGATGGTGCTCCACAACAATTTCCAGATTTTACCCGAGGCAATTGGAAATCGACCTCACCACTTGAAATTATTAACTAACCCAAATTTATATGAAAAAAATACTTTTGATTCTAACACTTTGCTCATTGCTATCTTGTGGAGAACAACCCAAAAAAAACAGTAGTGAATGGATCAATCTTTTTGATGGAACATCGCTCAAAGGTTGGCGTGCTTATAATGGTGATCAAATGCCCCCTGGCTGGAAGATCGTTGATAGTGTTTTGACTTTTACTACTGATCAAATCATGGAGAAAGATTATGATTATAAAGGCAGCAGAGATATCATTTATGGTGCAACGGAATTTGATAATTTTGAACTTTATGTAGAATGGAAAATTCCGAGAGGTGGCAACAGTGGAATTTTTTATCACCTCAAAGAAGGCTATGATGGCCCCCCTGTGGTAGCACCTGAATACCAACTACTCGACGACGAAAATTATGAGGAGGTCCATAATTATAAGCTAAATGAATGGCAAAAAACAGCTGCAGATTATGCCATGCATACACCAGATACTTTACAAAAAAAATTAAACCCTGTTGGAGAATGGAACAGCAGTAGGATTGTCTTTACACCCGAGCGTGTGGAACATTGGCTAAACGGGAGAATGGTTTTAAACTTTACCCCTTGGTCAGAGGACTGGTATAAAAGAAGGGATTCAGGGAAGTGGACCAATGCCCCTGATTATGCAAAATACAAAACAGGATTCATAGGCTTTCAGGATCATGGAAGCAACCTGTGGTTTAAAAACGTTAAAATCAAAAAATTATAAATATCCCCAAAATGAAAAAAAGAGATTTTTTAAAAACTTCAGCGATTGCTGCTTCTTCTGTTTTTTTACCTCAATCGTTAATGTCCCAAGGAAGTGCGCAAAAAAAATTGAGGACTGCGCATATAGGAATAGGAGGTATGGGTTATCAGGATCTTAAAGCTTTAATTTCCCATAAAAGTGTTCAGGTTGTTGGTCTGTGTGATGTAGATGCTATTGCGCTGGATAAGGTGGGTGGAGAATTTCCTAATGCCAAAACCTTCAAAGATTACCGTGTGATGTTAAACGAGTTATCAGATCAAATCGATGCGGTAATCGTTTCTACCCCTGATCACACGCACGCGCCTGCTGCATTGATGGCTATGGAAAAAAATAAAGCGGTCTATTGTCAAAAACCCTTGGCACACCATGTGACTGAGGTGAGGGCTATGAGAAAGATGGCCGAAGAGAAAAATTTGATCACCCAAATGGGTATTCAAGTCCATTCCTTTTACGATTATAAATTAGCAACCTTATTGATTCAGTCAGGTATTATTGGGAAGGTGAGTCGGGTAAGAGCCTGGTCTCCTAAAAACTGGGGGTATGATGGCCCATACCCCAAAGGAACTGATGCTATTCCATCAAATTTAGATTGGAATTTGTGGTTAGGAACAGCTGAAGAACGTCCTTTCAAAGAGAAAATTTACCACCCTGGAAATTGGAGAAAACTTGTTGATTTTGGTTGTGGCACATTGGGAGACATGGGCGTTCATATTTTTGATACCCCTTACAATGCTTTGGCGCTGGATGTTCCCAAAACCGTTAAAAATAAATGCCGAAAACCGAATGGATTTGGCTACCCCGAAAACAATATAGTTACCTACACTTTTCCAGGAACCCCATACACTACTGATCAATTAGAATGGATATGGTATGATGGTAAAGGGGCGCCTCTGTCTCATAAAGAGTTGAGATTACCAAATCAGGATAAATTACCGTTACAAGGCGCGATGTTTATCGGTGAAAAAGGGAGATTGTTATTACCACACTTTATGGAACCACCACGTTTGATTGTTAATGGTAAATACAGTGATATAGATATCAAAAAATACGACCCTAAAGGTAAGTTGGGCCTCACGGTTAATGATTATGAAAGAGATGCCCCCAAGCACTATCACCAGTTTGTTGATACCTGCCTCGGAACTGACAAGGTTTCTGCGCCATTTTCATATGCAGCAAGATTGACTGAAACGATTCTTCTGGGGGTTATTGCTGGAAGATTCCCCAATAAAACTTTGCATTGGGACAGTCAAAAAGCTGAATTTAAAGAAGCTGCAGCAAATGCATTTCTGAGTGGAAAAAATCGAGATTTCTAATTTTTTATTTTAGGACTCCGGTGATTTATTTAGCTCATCCGAGAACATTTTAACAACTAACTCTCCCAAATTATGTCCAATGCAATTTTCAGAGTTCCTGACCCTGCTAATGAACTATTTTTTTTTAAAAAATAAATGATCTAAGCTGTATTTTCCACCCCCATTAAAAAAAATAAAGAGGCTCAAAAACAAATAGAGTAAAGCGAGTTCAGCTCCACCGATTCCAGCTTGAGTAATTTTTTTAGTGCTAGCAACTAACATGGTAAAAAACATTAGAAAAGCCATGGGGCGGGTCATAAAACCTACCGCTAAAAATAGCGCCGCAATCGATTCAGCAAAAGCTGCCATAAATCCAAGGGGGGTAGCCAGGGCATCAATACCAATCCACTGTGTAAGCGAGGTTCCCAATCGATACCAACGGTCAGGGTCTCCCGTTAGTTTTGACCAACCGTGCAGGTAACACATCATCGAACCAGTTGCCAACCGCAACATGAAATAGGAGGTTGAATGAAAAAGTACATTGGATTTGAATAAGAAACGATATTTCATTTAAAAGTAGATTTAGCTTACAAATTACTAAAAAAAGTGATATTGAGACTTTCCTTATTCCATCTGTAACTAGAATAGCTACTTTTTGAAAACAAAAAAATAGCTCTAATTAATATAGAGATCAAAAAAACGCCAAATTTCTTCCTCTAAGTCAAGATAGTCTGGATGTCCATGTCCGCCATTTTCATAGGAGTACATCCAGATTTGATTTTTGGACTGTGCGTTGCTGTATTTATCAATTGAAACCAATGTTTTTTCATTTGGATCAGCACTTCTAACGGTATCTCTTATAACAGCGTCATATTGAATTTGTTTTAATCTAAAATCCACCATTTTCTGAGTTGGAAGATAGGCACCGTAGCCCTGCTTGTTTTCGAGGTCTCCACCCCAAAATGTAATAGGATCATCAGTGCCGTTAAGCATAAATGTAGGTATGGGTTTTGCCACCTGGCAACTGTCGTAAAACGTTTTCATAAAACAGCTTATTATAGGGGCAGTTGCTTTAAAAATCCCATCTGTTTTACAGGTCAATAGATTACAAAAATCACCACCATTTGAAAAGCCAGTTATAAAAATATTGGTTTTGCTCAGTGCGTACATTTTTTGGAGCCTTTCGACCAGCTTGATGGTAAATTTGACATCGTCAATTTCAAAGTTTTTATGAAAATCATATCCGACCTGCCAAAATCCATTGCCTTCATTATCGACTAGTCCTTGTGGATAACACACTGCAAACCCCTGACGATCAGCGATTTGATTAAAACTCATTGTTTGCATGGTGCTTAGAGCATTTCCAGAATACCCGTGAAAAACCAAGACCAATGGAGCATTAGTGGGTAGGTTTTCGGGAAGATGAATAAAATACTCACGTTCAATCGAATCTATGATGATTGTATTGGGGTCTTCGATTTGATTGCTTGAATGCTTTAAAAAATCGCCAGATGCTGTCAAAAACATTAAACAAGTTGCTACAAGGATTAGCAGTATTAGATGGGATTTTTTCATATTATAAAATGCTGCTTTTTTTAGCATCAAGTTAGCTTTCCGCTTTTCTTTGCCTAAAAAAAACAAAAACCTCTAAAAAATTAAAGAGATAATTAGTGGAGTCGGCGGGAATCGAACCCGCGTCCAAACAAGTCACAACCGAGCTTTCTACAGGTTTAGTTCTCGTTTGTTTTTCGAGGTATCAGTGACCGAAAACCGCCCTAGATACCCTTATCATCTTTATTGAAAAACGCTAGCGATGCTATAGCATTTCGATGTTGACATTTATGGTGCCTCAATATCGATCGCCGTCAACAAGGGCTATCGAGAGACATCCGGCTTCCCGACCTGGTCGGGACTAGGCAATGACTTACTGTAATTCAGTCAATTATGCAGCTAGAGCGTAGTTATTCTCGCCATTTAAAGTGTGAAACATATGATTTACGAGCTGTGTCTCAGCGCTCGACCTGCTTACTCCGTCATGGGAACCTGCTGTCAAAACCAGTCGACCCCATATTTTCAATGAACTTCCTTTTTTAAAGGAATTACAAAGTTACAAATTTCCTGCCGTTTTGGTTTTGACTTACACTAATTTTGAGTATCCAGAAATCAAAAATCATACAATAAACGTGTGGTAAAAGTTCTTCCGATTTGTGGCGTTCCAGGTAGCGCTCTGAATTTATTGTTAAACAAATTGACTGCAGAAAGATGAATACTTAATCCACTGTTGAAATTAGATCCTTTGTAGTAGAATTTTTTTTTAGCCTCATAAAAAACAAACTACTAAAAAGCAAAACAGCCAGAGCGAAAAGTTTTTTTTGTTTTCACTGCTTAATTTAAACCAAGGTTGGAATATCAATTTATAAATAGTTAGGTTTAATTGAATTGCCTTAAGTTCACTACTCCTAAAATCTTAGGTCAGCAGGTTCATACACTGTTTAAATTCTTTTTAGCTGCTCCAGGATGCTTATACGAATAATCTTTCAATTCGTCTTAATTTGAAAGTAGTATCTCAATTAAACGATGTTGCTTAGCAGTATTATTAGGGTATTTTCGATCACTAACTTGGGATGTATGCGAATGATTTTAAACCGCTCAATTTTTCTATGATAGTTTTTTTCAAGCTTATCTATAATGACTAATGTTACAGGTTTTAATTTACGATCAGGTTTTCACTAACACCATACACATGTCCCACTTATCATTGGATTAGTTTTCACGATTTATTGTACAAATAAAAAAAAAAAATTAAATATTAAATATTTGTTAATTATATATTAAATAAATATTAATTTGGCAAACCAAATAAATTAAGTTAAACCAAACTAAAATTAATTTTAGCACATTATGAATTGCAAAATCAAACAAACTTTGAAAAAAGTTATGTCACTGGTATTGCCGCTATTTGCTGTCTTTACAATGTATGGTCAGCAATCTATAAGTGGTACTATCTCTGATGAAAATGGACCGCTGCCTGGCGCAACTGTGGTAATCAAGGGAACAACAAACGGAGCCCAAACTGATTTCGATGGAAACTTCACACTTGCTGACGTAAATGATGGAGATACATTAGAATTTAGTTATATCGGTTACCAAACTATCGAAATGTCTTATGATCAAAACATGAATCCAAATGTTGTTTTAATCGAAGATACTGATGCCTTAGACGAAGTTGTTGTCGTTGGTTACGGTTCACAGAAGAAATCCAGTTTGACTGGATCTGTTGTAAAAGTCGATAACGAGGATCTAACAAGAGTTTCAGTTGCTAACTCTACTGAGCTTTTGGCTGGTCGAGTTGCTGGGGTTATTACCAAACAAACGACTGGTATTCCTGGAGCTGACGGAACTGCCCTTAATGTAAGAGGTTTTGGAAGCCCGTTAATTCTTGTCGATGGTATCGAAATGGCATTGGGTAGAATTGATCCCAATGAAATTGAATCCATTAACGTTCTTAAGGACGCATCTGCTGCGATCTACGGATCTAGGGCAGGTAATGGTGTTATTCTTGTTACCACCAAAAGAGGTAGCGTAGGTAAACCAATAATTAGCTACACTGGAACCATGAGTTTTCAACAGCCAGTTGTTTGGAGAAACAATGTGAATGGCGGACAGTTTGTTGAGATGCAAAATGAAGGTGGAGCTGCTTCTTATACTCCTGAAGAAATTCAGTCTTATAAAAATCAAGACCCAGGATACGAAAGCTATGACTGGGAGAGAACAATATTCAGAACATGGGCGCCCATGAACCAGCACAGTTTAACCGCTAGTGGAGGTTCTGAAAAAGTTAAATTTTTTACCTCGATTGGTAACCTATACCAAAGCGGATCTTTCCGATCTGGAGATATGAACTATGGTAGAACCAATACGCGTTCAAATATAGATTTTGAAATTAATGACAACTTAACTGTTGGATTGGATTTGGGTTATAGAAAAGAGAAGCGTTCAGAACCAGGAATGCCTCAGAATAATCTTTATAACGCCTTTATCGTTTCTGAACCTATTTTACCTCCAGTTATTCCTGGACTGCCTGGATTGGCTGCAAATAGTGGTGGAGGTTTCGGTAACAGAGCTGCCTATGGCGGGAGTCAAAGATCACTTTCAGGTTTTGTAGATCGATTCAATGAGGTCTTTAACGCGAGAATACAGATGGAATACAAAATTCCTCAGGTAGAAGGTTTAGCGGTAAAAGGTACCTTGACTTATCTTTCTGAAAATCTTCAAACGAAAGATTTGAACAAACGGATGCCTGTATATCAGTACAATTTTAATACAGAAGAAGCTGAACAAGTCGGGCAAGCGGGTAATGATAATATTTCTGAATCACTTCGCCAGTTCAAAAGAATCTATCCTACGATTTCCATTACCTATGAAAACTCATTTGGAGATCACGATATAAAAGGATTACTCTTGACAGAGACTATAGACGAGGAAACCATTAATTTTGGTGCTTCAAGAAGAGATTTACTTTCCACAGACTTACCATTCCTAAACTTAGGAAGTGAAGAAGGGATTCAAAACTCCGGAAATGCGCTTGAATTCGGTCGATCCAGTGTTGTTGGTCGTGTCAACTACGGATATAAAAATAAATATTTCTTAGAGTCTAGTTTTCGTTATGATGCTTCCAGTAACTTCGCAGAAGATTCTCGTTGGGGATTCTTTCCCAGTGTTTCTGCAGCTTGGAGAATATCGGAAGAAGATTTCTTAAAAGATGTTGAGGCTGTAAATAGTTTAAAGCTTAGATTGTCTTATAGCCAGACAGGAAATGACAACATCGGTCTATTCCGTTACTTAGAGGCTTTCTCAATACAACAGGCTACTGGTGATAAATCCTCAGGACCATATCTTTTTTCTAACTCAGGTCTAAGTACATCAATAGCAACGACTGGTTTAGCTAATCCTAACGTTACTTGGAGAAGTTTGACCACTTATAACTTAGGAATTGATGCGCAACTGTTTGATGGACTTTTGGGGGTTGAATTAGATGTTTTCTACAGAGATCAAGAAGGAATTTTTGCAACGCCATTAACTGACTTCCCAAGTACCTTTGGTGCGACCTTACCTCAAGAAAATCAAAACTCTACCAGTAACCGAGGGTTTGATTTGGTATTGACGCACAGAAACAAAATTGGAGCGTTTAAGTACGATGTTGCACTATCATTTGGTTTTGCCAGAGAAAGGTATGAATACTGGCCAGTGGATAGAGACATCAGAGCTTATGCAGAGTCTGATGAGGAACTCAATGATCCAGCATTTATAAAAAGATTCAATTTGATTCAATTGAGAAATGGAAATTGGAGAAATAGAAATATCGGTTATAAAACTGATGGAATTTTTATGAGTCAAGCTGAAATTGATGCTTATCCAGTAGATCAATCACTATTGGCAGGAGGAACAGGCAATAGCTTGGTAGCACCCGGAGACATCAGATATGTTGACTTAAACGGTGATAACTATATTGACTGGAGAGATCAAGATGAGATCGGTAAAGGAGGATTACCAGATATGACTTATGGAATCAACCTTAATGCTTCTTACAAGAACTTCTCTTTAAGCATGCTTTTACAGGGTGCGTCTGGATTTAACTTTACCTTTGGAAACCAAATCAGAAACATTCTGATTAACAACGTTGTACCTTACAAATTTCAGTACGATTACAGATGGACACCTGATCCAAACGATCCAACGGTTAATATCAATCCCAATGCACAATTGCCTGCAAGTACCGCAGCAAATGCCAATGCTAACAACACTCAAGTTTCTGACTTTTGGTTGCAAGATGGTACTTATTTACGTTTAAAGAATTTGAACTTCGGCTATGAATTGCCTCAGCAGATAAAAGACTTTATCGGAGTGGATAATTTTAGACTATTTGTTTCTGGATCTAATTTAATCACTTGGAATAATCTAGGGATTTACAAAGGAACTTTTGACTCTGAAGGACCGACTAATCAGGACGGAACAACTTATCCTTTGATCAAAACGATTTCTTATGGAATTAATATATCACTTTAAAAAAATAAATATGAAACTTAAATATATCTTATATCTAACACTCGCGGTTACGTTTTTAAGCTGTGAGGACGTATTGGATAAAGCCCCTTTGGATAGAATTTCTGAGGTGGCGGTATGGCAAGACGAGCGATTGGCGGATGCCTATTTGACCGATGTATATGCTCGTGCTAATTTTAGGCATTTGGCTAACAACCATACAGGTTTTGGTTTGATTGCAGCAATGGCAGATGAAATGATTCAGTTTGCCCCTTGGCAACAGCCAAATGCAGCTATTGCAACGCCAATGAATTCTGAAACATTATTCGGCCCATTGAACTATTGGAAGTATGATGAAATTAGAAAACTCAATATTTTTATTGAACAAGTAGGAACATCTGAGATTTTTGATGAGGTGTACAAATCAAAAAGATTGGGTGAAGCCCGATGGTTACGTGCGTATTTTTACTTCAATATGGCTGTTCGCTATGGTGGTGTACCTTTGATTACTGTGCCACAGAGCCTTGATGACGATGAAGCAACGCTTTTTGTTTCTAGGAATACGGAGAAAGAGGTTTACGATTTTGTAGATGCTGAAATGACAGCTATTTTCAATGACCTACCGGAATCACATGATGGAGAACCTGGTAGGGCTAGTAAATGGGCTGCTAAAGCACTTCAAAGCCGTTCTAACCTATACGCGGGAAGTATTGCCCGTTTTGGTCAAGTTCAGTTGAATGGTGTAGTAGGTATTCCATCTAGTGATGAAAATACTTACTGGCAAAAATCATATGATGCTTCAAAAGAGTTGATTGACAATAGTCCGCATTCTCTTTATAACGCATATCCAGATGACCCAATGCTGAACCACAAGCAGCTTTTTGTGGATGAAATAGAAAACAATCCTGAGGTAATATTTACTGAAAGATACGATGCGGCTTCCACTTTTGGAACGAGTTTATCTGTAACTGCTGTTCATGCTAACTTTGCTTTTGCATGGAATTCCAACTTCAGACCTTATCTAGATATTGCCGAGAAGTTTGAGTTTATAGATGGTACAAGTGGATTCATTCCTCATGAAACTTTCGCTACAAAAGAATGGACGATGGATGAGCTTTTCCATAATAGAGATCCAAGATTTAAAGCGGCTTTCCTTTACAATGAAACTGATTTTTGGGGAGATAAAGCTTATTTCCACGAAAGCAGTATTGTTAATGGTGCCACCGTTAAAGATGGAACTTTGGAAGATGGTACTCCAGCAAGAGCTTCTGCTCGTGCCTATGAGCCAAGACCCAAACCATTACGTCAAGGATTTTTGTTAAGAAAATTTTTAGATGAAAGCCCTGGAAATCAAGTTGAAGGAGGTCAATCAAGTGAAGATTATCATATCTTCAGATTAGGTGAAACTTACCTCAACCTTGCAGAAGCTGCCTTCTACCTCGGTAGAACTGATGAGGCACTAGCAGCACTCAATGCAATTAGAGCTCGTGCTGGTATGCCAGCTAAGACTTCTATCGATGAGGAAGCTATCAGAAATGAAAGAGCAGTAGAATTGGTGTTTGAAGAACATCGTTATTGGGATTTGAGACGTTGGAGAATAGCAGAAGAAGTTCTCAACGGTAAAATGCATAAAGGTCTATCTTTCATTTACAATCACGATACTAAAAAATATAAAGTATCCGTTAAAAATGCGGTCAGAGCCAATAGGGTGTTTTTACCTGAACACAATTATCACCCTTTAACTTTAACTAAATTATCTGATAACCCTAATTTAGTTGAAAACCCTGGCTATTAATTAAAGATGTTAAATTGTAATTTTATGATTCTCAATTTATTACTTCTTTTAACACTAGCATGTAAGTCTGAGGACAAGTTGGTAGGAAATTATCTTCCTACCGGTCCCCAGACTTATTTTTTTGATTCTGTTAACGGAAGTGACAATAATGACGGCTTAACCAAAGCCAATGCTTTTAAAAGTTTAGATAAACTCGATAACATTACGCTAAAGGCGGGAGATGAAATTTTACTTGCCAATGGGAGTAAGTTTAATGGTATCATTCCTGTAAGAGGCTTTTTTGGTAGTGAAGAAAAGGGTTTATTAATTTCAAATTATCAAAGCTCTGGAAATAGTAGTCAAGAAAAACCCCACATTGATGGGCGTAGTTACGTGAGTCCAATCTTTATTCAAAACTCTTCTAATATAACGATATCAAACATCAGTATATCAGCAGATGGGGGAGGATCGGCCAATATGAACGACACTTACCCCAGTGGTATGCGTTGTGGTGTTTTGGTTTATATTTCTTCAGATAGGGATTTTAGTAACATCAACATAGATAATGTTGATATAAGCAATGTTTTCTATGAAAACCCAGGATTTTTGAGAGATGCTGGAGAGGTGGCAACACCAAATGGGACGCAGAGTTATGGTTGGGGAATAAGATTCCTCAATGAAAGCTCAAGTGGTACACTAAAAAATATAGCTGTTTCCAATTGTAATCTAGAAAACATCAGTCATAGTGGAATAAGGTTTATTACAAGAAATCAATTGTTATTCGAAGACATAAAACTCTACAACAATAGGCTTTATAAAACAGGTGGTCCAGGTATTGTTTTTCAGAGAGCAAGAAAAGCCCATGTTATGGGTAATGAGATTAGTTATTCAGGTAGCCCAGATGATGATCGAAAATGGGGTAGAGGAAGCGGTCTTTGGACCTGGGGTTCCTCTGAGATACTTATTGAAAAAAATTCATTCAGTTATGCCAACGGTCCTGCTGATTCTGCAGGCTGCCACATAGACTTTAATTGTAGTGATGTTATCGTTCAACACAATCTTAGTCTCGCTAATGCTGGTGGTTTTATAGAAATACTTGGAAATAATTACAATTGTTCCTATCGATATAATGTCAGTATAAATGACGGCTATCGTGTCAAAGGAGAAGGAAATAATTTCCAAGAGGGAAAAACATTTTGGTTCAGCGGATATGTTGGACATGGAAATACAAGAAATGGTCCATTTAACAGTTATATTTATAACAACACCATCTTTACCAATGCTTCAATTTTATCCAAAATTGCGGTAGACAAGGCTTCTCAAGGAGCTATGGTAGTCAATAATATTTTCCATATCGAAGGTGATAGTAAACTTGTTTTGGGTGATCAATACAAACCTGATGACGGAGGAATTGGTGTTATTGATAATGTCACTTTTGAAAACAACTTATTTTTGAAAGGCGACTTTTGGCCTAGTGGTGTATTAATACAGCCAACAGATTTTCAGATAGGAGACGTCCAGTTTCAAAATAAAGGCGGTCTAGAGATCAAAGATTATACGCCGACCAATATTGAATTGGTTAGAAATAAGGGAATTAAAGTTCAAAAAATAAACCAAGACAGTAAGGGATTGTATATCGGCTTGGATGTTGAAGCTGATATTTTAGGTAATCCTATCAATGGATTGCCTGATATGGGAGCCATTGAGTTGAACTAATCCGAATTTAATTTTCTTGCAGATAGTTTCTAAGCCCTGCCAATCGGGTCAATAGTCCTTCAAGGTATTGAAGATCAAGCATATTGGCACCATCACTTTTCGCAGTTGCAGGGTCAAAATGAGTCTCTAGAAAGATACCATCTACTCCTGTCGCGATACCTGCTCGGGCGATAGTTTCAATACTCTCAGGACGACCTCCGGTCACCCCGCTGCTTTGATTTGGTTGTTGCAATGAGTGCGTTACATCCAATACCGTAGGAGCAATTTTTTTCATTACTGGTATTCCCCTAAAGTCTACGATCAAATCTTGATAACCAAACTGAGTTCCTCGATCAGTAATCCATGCATTTTTATTTCCACTGTCTTTCACCTTCTGAACAGCAAACTCCATACTCTCAGGACTCATGAATTGCCCTTTCTTGAGGTTGATATACTTATTGGTTTTTGCGGCTGCAACTAATAAATCAGTTTGACGAACTAAAAAAGCGGGGATTTGTAGCACATCTACATAGTTAGCGGCCATTTCCGCATCTTCTACTTGATGAATGTCAGTCACAGTTGGTAGGTCAAAGTTTTTACCCACTTTCTCAAGAATTTTTAGGGCTTTTTCGTCTCCAATTCCAGTAAAACTATCCAATCGACTTCGATTTGCCTTTTTAAAACTACCCTTAAAGACATAAGGTATGGCAAGCTTATCTGTAATATTTTTTACTTTTTCTGCAATTCGCATTGCCATATCTTCTCCTTCAATGGCACAGGGCCCGGCAATTAAAAGAAATTGATTGCTGTCGCTATTTGAGATTCTAGGTAGTTCGGCTAAGCCCATTATAGATTTTTATTAAAATTATAAAATGAAAAATTAAGTTTTGGCAATCACCTCAAAAACCTTTCCGTCTTCGCATTTGAATATTTTACCGGGAAATTTAACGATCATTTGATAATCATGAGTAGCCATCAATAAAGTCATTCCTTTTTGGTGAAGTGACTTAAACAACTGCATGATTTCCATACTAGTCTGTGGGTCTAGGTTTCCAGTAGGTTCGTCGGCAATAATGAGTTTGGGGTCGTTCAGTAAGGCTCTGGCAATAGCAATTCTTTGTTGCTCACCCCCAGAAAGTTCAAACGGATACTTGTTTTTATTAACAGCAATACCAACCATTTCTAGAACCTGGTCAATCCGCTGATCAATTTCATTTTTGTTTTTCCAGCCAGTAGCGCGTAAAACAAACTTTAGATTGTCGCCAATTGTTCTGTCAGGTAAAAGCTTAAAATCTTGAAAAACCACTCCTAATTCTCTTCTTAGGCTCGGAATCTGTTTGCTCTTTAGTCTGGTTAAGTCATGTCCCGTTACATTTCCAAGACCTCCTGCAAGCATTAAATCTCCGTAAATCGTTTTGATCAAACTGCTTTTTCCGCTGCCTGTTTTTCCGATTAAAAAAACAAAACTCCCTTTTGGAACATCAATAGAAACGTTTGTCAAGATGGTCTTGCCGCTCTGACTTATGGTCGCATCGCTAAACGTAACAATATTGTCTGGCATTATGGTTTAAACTTTATCAAATGTAAACCGTTTTGCGCTGCTAATAAAATTTGTTGATAATTTATACGAGACCAAAAATAAAAGCGTTCCTATTTATAAAGGCTTTATGATTAAATTTGATAATGCTTCATATGAAAAGAAATAACGTCATTTTCTGTTTGTTGTTTTTTTTTGCTTTAAACATCATTTCTGCTCAGCTTTTTGACAAACAGGAACTCAAGCAAAGGGCTTCTGGATTGTACTACCAAGGGATTTATCCCAATGTAAATCAGGCTTTTGCTCTTTTTGAACATTACAATGCCGATTGGGAAGATCATCAGGACATGGCTTATTTTCAGATGGTAACTGCACTTAGGCTTAACGAACCTGGAGCAGTCGATTTGATTGACAATTTTAATAAGAATTACCCCAGTAACCATGTAATTAAAAACGTCTATTTTGATCTTGCTAATTATTATTTTAACAACGAAAAATATTCCTATGCCCAAAAATGGTTCGCCAAAGTGAAGGCCACAGATGTTCCAAAACCTTCACTACCAATTTATTACTTTAATAAGGGCTATACCCTTTTTGCAAAAAAACAGTACCAACAGGCAAAGCCTTATTTAGAAAAGGTAAAATTTAACCCACAGTATGAGTCAGATGCGCACTATTACTTGGGGCATATCGCTTATCAGTTGGAAGATTATAAAGAGGCTTCAACTTCTTTTACCAGGGTATCAAAATCGGATCAGCAGGAAAATTTAGGCTATTTTCAGGTAGAGATGAATTTTAAATTGGGACGCTTTGGAAAGGCAATCTCTCTCGGTGAGATAGAGCTGCAAAAGGCAAATGGGGAGGATTTTTCTCAGCTTTCAAAAATTGTTGGTGAGAGTTATTTTAATTTAAATGATTATAAAAATGCAATTACCTTTTTAAAAAATTATCAAGGAAAAAAGGGCAAGTGGACTCATGTTGATTTTTACCAATTGGGTTATGCCTATTATGAGGTCGGCGACTATACTGAGGCGATAACGCAGTTTAGTAAAATCATAGGTAAAAAAGATAAACTAGCTCAAAATGCTTATTACTATTTGGCGGAGTGCTATCTTAAAAAGGAACGTAAATCTTCTGCGCTGAATGCCTACAGAAGTGCTTCGTCAATGCAGTTTAATCCTGATATTACTCAAACCTCCTTGCTGAATTACGCTAGATTAAGTTATGAGATAGGCAATCCATATGAGGCAGTTCCTAAAGTCATCATTAGGTATCTTGAAACCTATCCAAAAACGCAATACGAGCAGGAGTTAACGGCACTTCTTCTTAGCTCTTACACCAGTAGCGGAGATTATGAAGGTGTCATTTCAATTTTATCATCGCAAAATGACTACAAGGACGATCGATTGTTACAAAAGGTCACCTACCTAAAGGCAGTTCAGTTGTTTAGCTCCGGTGACTATCGGGCTGCCATGGAATATTTCCAAAAGTCCATTGATAATGACCAAGATAAAAACATTACTGCACGGTCTCTTTTTTGGAAAGGTCAAACCGAGTATGAATTAAATGATTTTGAACAAGCGATCTCGACTTACACTGAGTTTGAAAGACAGGGGCCTTCAAAAGTAATGCTGAGAGAGCTCCAATATCATTATCATTTGGGATATGCCCTTTTTAAATTGGAGGACTATGAATTAACCTTAACAACATTTCAAAAAGTAGTAAATAATGAGTTGGATTTCCCACGGAGTTCGGTCAGAGATGCCTATTTGCGTTTGGGAGATGCTAATTTTGGATTGAGTAAATATTGGCCTGCAATGGAGCAATACAATAAAAGTATTGTCATGTCACCGGCTCAATCAGACTATGCGCGCTACCAAAAAGCCATCAGCTACGGTTTTGTCGATCGTAATACCCAAAAAATTAAAACGCTGAAAGAATTAATTGATAAGCACCCGACCTCACCCTATGTCGATGATGCTTACTTTGAGTTAAGCACTGCATACTCCGTGGCGGGTTCATTCGATACTGCTATTGCCACCTACGAGGGCTTGGTGAGTCGTTTTCCAGAAAGTCCATACACTTCAAGAGCGATACTTAACATGGGATTGATTCTTTACAATCAGGAAAAGCTTGTTCGTGCCGAGCAAGTATTGAAAAATCTTGTCGTTAGATATCCTAAAGACGGTGTCGCCCAACAAGCGCTGGGAACCATTAAGGAGATTGCAATCGATAGTGATAATGTAGCGGGGTTTACCCGTTGGGTTAGAAGTTTGAATTTTGAGACTTTTACGGATAACGAATTAGAGAAAACCGCCTTTGCAGCGGCTGAAAAACAATTCCTTTCCAATCGAAAAAAACAAGCCAAAAAATCTTTTTTATCCTACCTCGATGCTTATCCTCAGGGGATTAACGCCATAACATCGAAGTTTATATTAGGAGAAATTCACAATGAAGAGGAAGATTTTGATGAGGCGCTAAACTACTATAGACAAGTTATAGATGCAGGGAGTAATGAATACAGGGAAGAGGCGCTTGTGAAGGCTTCTCAAATATTGGTAAGTAATGACTTAGCTAAAGACGCTGTTCCCCTGTGGAGCATATTAGAAGACATTGCCATATATCCTGAAAACAAACGTTACGCGCAATTCAATCTGATGAGGGCTTATTATCAATCCAATAATTTCGATAAGGCTTTGGAAAAAGTAAATGAAGTATTAGTATTGGAGCAATTGGATTCGAAAATAAAGTGGGACGCCTATGATATCCTCGCTCATGCATCATTAAAAATTGGAGATACCTTGAGTGCTAAAAAGGCCTTTAAAATGCTTGAGAAAGCACCCTTAGATCAATTGGCTGCTGAGGCTTATTATTTCGATGCTAATCAATACTTTCTGATTGAAGATTATGAAAAATCGAATGAGATTATCGCTGCTTTATCTCAAAAATTTAGTGGTCAGCCCTATTGGGCGGCAAAAAGCTTATTGCTTATGGCTAAAAACTTTTATGCACTAGAGGATGCTTTTCAAGCGAGCTATATTCTTGAGTCCTTGATTGAAAATTATAGCCAGTTTGATGAAATTTCAACCCAAGGAAAATCTTTTCTGGAAGCGATAAGACAAAGAGAAGCCGAACAAAATGCTAGTTTATTACAATCCGAAGACAATGAAGAACAGTAGTAAGCTGATAAATATAAGTCTCGCCTCTCTTTTTTCACTGACGCTCATCGCTCAGGAAAAACAAGTGGATGACGATTTGGGTACTCAGGAAGTAACCGTTGTAAAATCCTACCGCCCCAGTCTCAAAGATGTTTTTAAAATTAGGACTACCCCAAAAGTAGATGACTCTTTAATTCAAAAAAAACAACAAGTCAACTACACTTTTCAATCCGTTCCCGTGGTCTCTACTTTTGTGCCCAATAAGGCGACACCATTAAAATTACAACGTCAGCAAGCCAATAGATTTCACAACAGCTATTTATCAGGAGGTTTTGGAAGTAAATCTCAGATGTTATTAAATTTTACTTCTACTGTACCGCTTGACCGCACACAGTCGGTGGGTTTAGACCTGCGCTATACTTCCTTAGACGAAATACCCGAAACCATTTTAGAGAGCAGTCAGAAAAGACTGACCCTAAACATGCTCCACCAGTACAAACTCCGAAATATGAGGGTAGATTCCGATTTGAGATTTGATCGGCAATCCCATAATTTTTTTGGTTTAAGAGGGGCTAACTGGGATAACATTCCTTCCTTCAGAAGTACGATAATTGATCCCAAACAAAACCTTAATTATCTGTCTATTCAATCCAAATGGCAATGGTATGAAAGTGCTTTCAGAAAAGTCAATTTTAATACCCATATCACAACTGATTCTTTTGATTCTACTGAACATATTATAAAAATAAATACACTGCTGAGAATTCCTCTTTTTGGTCAATATTTAGAACTGACACCTAACTTTGAATTGATCAACTCAAGTTTTGTTAGTGGCTATTATTCAGATCAGCCTCTTGACTTCAAAAAAGGCCTAGCACAATTGCAACTTCAGTTCTTGAATATTGGTGAAAAATTAAATTTTAGAATCGGCGCCAATGGCTTCTATCCAACAGCAGACGAAAGCAAAATATATGTTTATCCTAAAGTCGAATTTTCCTACAAAACCAATTCTGGTAAAATGGTTCCATTTATAGATTATCAGGGCGCATACAAATTGAATAGTTTTACCTCCTTCTCATTAGAAAACCCATATGTTGCCCCCTCGCTCGATATCCAATCTACACAAGTAAATCACGAAGGTAACGTAGGGTTTAAAGCCTATCCAGGTTCAGGTTTATCCTTTAAACTTGTCGCTCATTACAGCGAATATGATAACTATGCCATGTTTATGGGGCTTCCCTACGACAATTTCAACAATGATGTGGCTTACCGTTTGGGTAATAGCTTTGGAGTTGTCTATGATAGTCTCGAAAAAATTGGACTAACTACAGGAATTAGTATGCATTTTAGTGAATTTAATAAACTGTCTTTAGATGCCAGCTACTTCGATTACAAAAGGGCAAATAACGACCCAGTTTGGAATATTCCTGCGTTGACAATAAATTTTGAAGGAAATTTCAAACTGGGTAAGAAAATATTTTTTCAATTTTCAGGTAATTACATGAGCAAACGCGATATTGTAAATCATATTACTACGATAAATCCATTGAATATAAATAGCCCATACACCCTTGATTCTCTGGGTGCTGTTTTTGGAATTTCTTCATCGATCACTTGGAAAATAAATTCCGAATGGGACCTGTTTTATGAAAATAAAATGTTTTTTGGCGATGTAACTTCAAGGTGGGCATATTATCAAAATCAAAAACAGCTTCATCTTGGCGGTATTCGCTACAAATTCGATATTAATCTCTAATCATACAATCAATCATTAGGTTAAACTCTTCAGTAATTTAAATTTTAGTTTAATTTTGACGACTATACTCTATATAGCATGAAAAAAGCCTCATTATCGCTACTATTAATTTTGTTGGTCTTTTCAAGTTGTAGTAAACAAGTAGATTTACTTGTTCACAATGCTATTGTATATACTGCAAATAAAGATTTTGACAAGGCTACGGCTTTTGTAGTAAAAAATGGAAGATTTTTGGAAGTTGGTGGCGAGGAGCTTGTAGAAAAGTACAAGCCAGTCAGCGTAGTGGATGCTCGGGGCTTACCGGTCTATCCTGGATTTATAGATTCACATTGTCATCTATTGGAGCTAGGTTTAAATCAGTTTAAAGCCAATCTGAGGGGCACCAAGAGTATTGAGGAGATTGTTGATAGGCTAAAAAAACATCAAGCTACAAGTGGTCAAAATTTTATCCAAGGGATTGGTTGGGATCATAACGATTGGGAAATAGCAGAGTTACCAGACAATCAAAAACTAAATGAGGCTTTTCCAGATAATCCTGTGCTTATAGAACGGGTTGACGGACATGTTCTATTGGCAAATAAGAAAGCACTTGACATGGCGGCCGTAGATGAGACAAAAAAGATTGAAGGCGGTCAAATTATAAAGAAGAAAGGAAGACTAAGTGGGATTTTGATTGACAATGCAAGACATTTGCTAGACCCAATCATTCCTAAATTTAATCGTGAGCAACAAATTCAAGCGCTTATTACTGCCCAAAATATTTGTTTTGAAAATGGTTTAACCACTGTTGACCAAGCGGGTATTTCAAAAGATGAAATACTGTTAATTGACAGTCTTCAAAATAAAGATTTAATTAAGTTAAGAGTTTACGCAATGATCGAAAATAAAAAGGAATCTTTGGATTTCTTTTTCGACAAAGGAGGTATAAAAAATAATTATTTAAACGTAAATGCTGTTAAAGTATATGTTGATGGTGCCCTAGGTTCTCGAGGTGCTGCATTAAAAGAAAATTACAGCGATGCTCCAAACCACAACGCGCTTCCGATTATTAGTAAGGACTCCTTAAATTCAATCGCACAACTTGTTCTGGATAATTCATTTCAAATGAATACACATGCCATTGGTGATGCTGCAAATCAAATGGTTTTAGACACATACAACGTCGTACTGTCAGCTATTGAAGATCCTCGGTGGAGAATAGAACACGCGCAAGTTATCGCCAAAGAAGATATCTCAAAATTCAATCCAAAAATTATTCCTTCCGTTCAACCAAGTCATGCAGTAAGTGATATGGAATGGGCAAAGCAACGCCTTGGAGACGAGCGAATTAAAGGTGCATACGCTTACAAGGACCTGCTGGATTGGTCTGGTGTTCTTGCACTTGGGACAGACTTCCCTGTAGAGAATGTTAGCCCTATAAACACCTTTTATGCCGCTGTTACCCGTGAATCAATTATGGGAGCTTCTCAAGAAGGATTTCAAATGAAAAACGCACTTTCGCGATATGAAACGCTCATGGGAATGACCCATTGGGCTGCTTATGCCAACTTTGAGGATAAGGAAAAGGGCAGTATTGAAGCTGGAAAGTTCGCTGATTTTGTTTTTCTAGATCGTGATATCATGACCATTGATATCGAGGAATTACCCTTGACAAGAGTTGTAGCGACCATACTAAATGGTAAGATTGTTTTTAGCAACCGACTCTAATCCGCCTTTTGTTTAAAATTCTAACTTTTGAAGGCTTTATTTTTTATTTAAATTAAATTTAAAATAAATTAATGATATTTAATTAAAATTTTAAACCTAATAATAAAATTAGATTTATAAATATAAATTTTAATGTAGATTTGCTTAAAATTTATAAAAATGTGTGGAATCGTATGTGCCTTTGATTTAAAACAAGATCCTAAGACTTTAAGACCTCAAATATTGGAAATGTCTAAGCAGCTAAGACATCGCGGACCAGATTGGAGTGGAATCTACAGCGTTGAAAATGCAATTATGGGACACGAGAGGTTAGCAATTGTTGATCCGGCTTCTGGTAAGCAACCATTATATAGCTCTGACGGTAAGCTTGTTTTAGCGGCTAATGGTGAAATATACAACCACCTTGAGTTGCGAAGTCAATTTGAAAATAAATATGAATTCATTACACAATCCGATTGTGAGGTTATTTTAGCACTCTATCAGGAAAAAGGCGTTGATTTCATAGATGATCTCAATGGGATTTTTGCTTTTGCCATTTATGATAGCGTTAAAGATGAATATTTTATTGCTAGAGACCATATGGGAATTATCCCTTTATACATGGGCTGGGATAAGTTTGGGACATTTTATGTAGCATCAGAACTTAAAGCCCTTGAAGGGGTCTGTTCAAAAATAGAATTATTTCCCCCTGGACACTATTGGTCGAGTAAGGACGAAGCGCCAACAAAATGGTACAATAGAAGCTGGGTTGACTTTGAAGAAGTCAAAGACAACAAGACCAGTATTGATAATTTACATGATGCGCTTTCAGATGCGGTTCATCGCCAGCTTATGAGTGATGTACCCTACGGCGTCTTACTATCTGGCGGACTAGACTCATCTATAACCTCTGCACTAGCAAAGAAGTTTTCTTCGACGCGGGTGGAGTCAAAAGATACTCAATCCGCCTGGTGGCCACAATTACATTCTTTTTCAGTTGGATTGAAAGGTTCTCCTGATCTCGAAGCTGCCAAAAAGGTGTCTGAACATATCGGATCAATTCACCACGAAGTGATTTTTACCATCCAAGAAGGATTGGATGCCATTAGGGATGTTATTTATCACTTAGAAACTTACGATATTACAACTGTAAGAGCTTCTACTCCCATGTTTTTGATGGCCAGAAGCATTAAGTCTCATGGAATCAAAATGGTGCTCTCTGGTGAGGGAGCTGATGAATTATTTGGAGGTTATCTCTATTTTCACAAAGCACCATCTGCTGAGGAGTTTCATAAGGAAACAGTCAGGAAACTAGATAAACTCCACCAATACGACTGTTTAAGGGCCAATAAATCACTTGCAGCATGGGGGATTGAGGGTCGTGTTCCGTTTTTAGACAAAGAGTTTATTGATGTTGCCATGCGCATCAACCCTCAAGACAAGATGATCAACGCTGAACGAATGGAAAAATGGGTAGTCAGAAAAGCATTTGAAGACTATCTACCTGAAAGTGTTGCATGGCGACAAAAAGAGCAGTTTTCAGACGGTGTTGGGTACAGTTGGATTGATACACTTAAAGAAGTGGTTGAAGCAGCTGTTACAGATGATGAAATGGCAAATGCGCACTTCCGTTTTCCACTCCAAACACCTCAGAATAAAGAGGAATTTTATTATAGAAGTATCTTCGAGGAACATTTCCCCAGCGATGCAGCAGCGTTGAGCGTTCCCTCAGTTCCCTCGGTCGCTTGTAGCACCCCAATTGCACTGGAATGGGATGAAGCATTTAAGAACCAAAACGACCCTAGTGGACGTGCTGTTTCAAAAGTGCACGAAGACGCTTATAACGAGTAATTTTAACATTAATTATTCGTGAATTTTTTTCACACTTTGTGTTAATAACTTCACTTTGTTAAGGCCTTATAACCAGCATTTTCACTGGTCGATTCCGTATATTTGTTAGTATACGAAAAACGATAAAATCAGCTTTAAATTTATGAGTGAAGAAAACAATAATCCACAATATTCTGCGGACAGCATTCAGGCCCTTGAGGGAATGGAGCACGTCAGAATGAGACCTTCGATGTATATTGGAGATGTCGGCGTGAGAGGACTTCATCATTTGGTCTATGAGGTAGTGGACAATTCCATAGATGAGGCCTTGGCAGGTCACTGTGATACGATCTCAGTGATCATCAATGAGGATAACTCAATTACCACAGAAGATAACGGTAGGGGAATTCCTGTTGGGATGCACAAAAAGGAAGGTGTCTCTGCCCTAGAGGTGGTAATGACCAAAATTGGAGCTGGTGGGAAATTTGATAAAGATTCCTATAAGGTTTCCGGTGGGCTTCACGGTGTTGGAGTTTCTTGTGTAAATGCCTTATCTGAGCAATTAACAGCCACGGTCTATCGGGATGGTAAAATTTGGGAACAAATCTATGAAAGAGGAAAGCCGCTTAATCCAGTAGAGGAGAAGGGGGTTTCTGACAAGAATGGAACAGTCGTTACTTTCAAACCCGATCCGCAAATTTTTCAGCAAGTATTGGAGTACAATTACGATACCCTTGCGCAACGAATGAGAGAACTATCGTTTCTCAACAAGGGAATTACAATCAACTTAACCGATAAAAGAAGAAAAGACGATAATGGAGATTTTATCCATGAAAAATTCTTTTCAGATCAAGGGTTAAAAGAATTTATAAGGTTTTTGGACAGCAACCGAGAGCCCATTGTTCAGGATGTAATTGCTATGGAAGGCGAGAAAAACGGTATTCCTGTTGAAGTTGCCATGATTTACAATACTTCTTTCAATGAAAATCTACACTCTTATGTTAACAATATCAACACCCATGAAGGGGGTACACATCTTTCTGGATTTAGGAGGGGTTTAACAGGAACGCTAAAGAAATATGCGGATGCCTCTGGACTTTTGGATAAATTGAAATTCGAAATCGCTGGAGATGACTTTAGAGAAGGTTTGACTGCCATTGTATCGGTTAAAGTAGGTGAACCTCAGTTCGAGGGTCAAACAAAGACCAAACTCGGTAATAGAGAGGTAAGCGCAGCCGTTTCTCAATCTGTTTCCGAAATGCTTGAAAATTATTTAGAGGAACATCCCAATGATGCGAAAATAATTGTTCAAAAGGTAATTCTTGCGGCTCAGGCGCGACATGCTGCCCGTAAAGCCAGAGAAATGGTCCAACGAAAAACAGTGATGACTGGAGGAGGTTTACCTGGAAAACTCTCTGACTGTTCTGAGCAAGACCCTGCACTGTGCGAAGTGTTTTTAGTTGAGGGAGATTCTGCGGGAGGTACTGCCAAACAAGGAAGAGACCGAAATTTTCAAGCCATATTACCCTTAAGAGGTAAAATACTGAACGTGGAAAAAGCCATGCAACACAAGGTTTTTGAAAATGAAGAAATTAGAAATATATATACTGCCCTCGGTGTTACTATTGGGACAGAAGAGGATAGTAAAGCTTTGAATCTCGAAAAACTACGCTATCACAAAATTGTAATCATGTGTGACGCGGATGTTGACGGGAGCCATATTTCAACGCTAATTTTGACATTCTTCTTCCGTTACATGCGAGAATTGATTGAGTCGGGTTATGTTTATATCGCAACACCTCCCTTGTATTTGGTAAAAAAGGGAGCCAAAAAGACCTATGCTTGGGATGATGACCAAAGAGACCGTCTACAGCAGGAGTTTGGATCTGGTTCTAGTGTTCAGCGATATAAAGGTCTTGGAGAGATGAATGCGGAACAACTCTGGGATACTACAATGAACCCCGAAATGAGGACACTAAGAAGAGTAACTATTGACAATGGCGGTGAAGCTGATCGTATATTTTCCATGCTTATGGGAGACGAGGTACCTCCAAGAAGAGAGTTCATCGAAAACAATGCCATTTACGCTAATATTGACGCATAATATTCCAGTTTTCATTAGGCTCATCAACCTAAAAACTTTTATTTTTGGGTGATTTTAGAATTTTAAAAATTTAATTAATGAAAGTAACAGTTGTTGGCGCTGGTAATGTGGGTGCCTCTTGTGCAGAGTATATTGCTATTAAGTCTATAGCAAGTGAAGTGGTATTATTGGATATTAAAGAAGGTTTTGCCGAAGGTAAAGCTTTGGATTTAATGCAAACTGCAACTACCCTTGGTTTTAACTCAAGAATAAAAGGAGTCACCAATGATTACGCTGCCACCGCAGGTAGTGACGTTGTTGTTATAACCTCTGGTGTGCCTCGCAAACCAGGAATGACGAGAGAAGAATTAATCGGTATCAACGCAGGAATTGTCCAATCCGTATCTGAAAGCGTTTTAAAATACTCCCCAGACACCATAATTGTTGTTGTTTCGAATCCAATGGATACAATGACTTATTTGGCACTTAAAGCCACAGGCCTTCCTAAAAATAGAGTAATTGGAATGGGAGGTGCTTTAGATAGCTCACGTTTTAAGACTTATCTTTCATTAGCTCTCGACAAACCCGCAAATGACATTCAGGGTATGGTGATTGGTGGTCATGGAGACACGACCATGATCCCTTTGACAAGATTGGCGAGCTATAATGGAACTCCTGTTGCTCAACACCTCACAAAAGATGTATTAGATAAAGTTGCTGCTGACACCATGGTAGGAGGCGCAACATTAACCAAACTTTTGGGAACCTCGGCATGGTATGCCCCTGGTGCTTCAGTTTCCTATCTCGTTGATAGTATTGTTAATGATCAAAAACGAATGATACCCTGTTCCGTTTTCTTAGCTGGTGAATACAATCAAGATGACATCTGTATTGGTGTACCTTGTATCATAGGCAAGGATGGGGTGGAAGCTATCATTGATGTTAATTTGAATACTGCAGAACAGGAAAAATTTGATCAGAGCGCTACTGCCGTTCGAAATATGAATCAAGCGCTAAATGAGGTTTTGAAATAACCCAACCCATTCAATCCCTAATTGACTGACCAAAAAAACTTTAAACCATTTTTAAAGTTGTTATTTCATTGGCTAAACTTTATATTTGCACGCTTGATTTAGCATAAAAAAAAACCAAAATGCAAAATAACGGACTCATCAGACTATTTGCTATCCTTTTCGGATTTGTGAGTATCTATCAACTTTCCTTTACTTTTATTGCCAGTCAAAAAGAGGCGGAAGCCAAGGAATTTGCCATTTCAAAATACGCAGAAGACGTTCCTAATTACATTGAATTAAGGGATAATGCTTCTTCAAATTATTTAGATTCAATCGGTGGTATTTCCATATTTGGCTTCACTTCCTACAACGATGCTAAGGGTAAAGAACTCAACAAAGGACTCGATTTAAAAGGAGGGATCAATGTTATTCTTCAGATTTCAGTCAGAGATATTTTGAAAGGCTTGGCTGAAAACTCTAAAAACCCTGTTTTCAATAAAGCCCTTGATGAAGCTGATATACTCCAGCAGCGTAGTAATGACCCCTATGTCGAATCGTTTTTTAATGCTTTTGAAACGATAAGTGGAGATGTAAATCTAGCGAGTCCCGATATTTTTGCAAATCGAACATTAAGCGATGAAATTACTTTTCAGATGGGAGACCAAGAGGTGCAACCCATTTTAAGGAGAAAAGTAGATGAATCCATTATCTCTGCCTTTGAGGTATTGAGAAAACGTATTGATAAATTCGGGGTTACCCAGCCTAATATTCAGCGTTTGGGATCTTCCGGGAGAATTTTGGTTGAATTACCAGGTGCTAAGGATGTAGATCGAGTTAAAAACCTTTTACAAAGCACTGCTCAATTAGAATTTTGGGAAACTTACAAAAATGATCAGTTAATTAATTTCTTAGCTCAAGCGAATGAGTATTTAAAAACTGTTGTTGCAGTGGAGGATGAAACTATTGAGGAAGATACTGATGAATCATCTATAGATAACCTGTTGGCTGATGTTGAGGCTCAAGATTCGACCAGTGTTGCTTCTGTGAATCCAATTTTGGATTTGGTGGTAGGTTATGGGTATCAAGGAGGGCCAGTACTAGCTCAATTTGCTGCTAAAGACGCTGATAAATTAATAGGATATTTAGATAACCCAGAAGTTAGAAAATTATTACCTAGGGCATTGAGATACATCAAATTTGCCTGGGGTAAACCAGCTCCAAATAGCGAGGTAATTGATTTGTATGCACTTAAGTCCAATAGAGACGATCTAGCTCCACTTAGTGGTGGCGTGGTCGTTGATGCAATGCAAACCTACGATATGTCAGGAAGCCCTGCTGTATCTATGCAAATGAATTCCCAAGGCGCAAGAACCTGGGAAGCCATGACGGGAAAAGCATTCCGTGAAGCCACTAATATCGCTATTGTTCTTGATAATATTGTCTATTCAGCTCCTGGTGTTTCAAGCGGTCCTATTTCAGGAGGTCGTTCTGAAATTACAGGTAATTTTTCTCTAAACGAAGCGATTGATTTGGCGAATGTTCTTAGAGCTGGTAAGCTACCCGCTGCAGCTGAAATCATCCAATCCGAAATTGTAGGACCTTCATTGGGAAGAGAGGCCATTCAAAGCGGTATATATTCTTTTGTAATTGCTTTGATTTTGGTTTTGATTTGGATGGTGTTTTACTATGGATCCGCAGGAATCTTTGCTGATATTGCCTTAGTATTGAATATCCTACTCATTTTAGGAATTCTTGCTGGACTAGGAGCAGTACTTACTTTACCTGGTATTGCAGGAATTGTCTTGACCATAGGTATTTCTGTCGATGCGAATGTATTGATTTTTGAAAGAATCCGTGAGGAGCTCAAAAAAGGTAAAGGTTTAAGGAAATCAGTCGCAGATGGATTTAATAATGCTTTGTCATCCATATTAGATGCAAATATTACTACAGGTCTTACGGCTTTAATTTTATTTGTTTTTGGAACAGGACCCATAAAAGGTTTTGCAACCACCTTATTAATCGGTATTGCGACCTCCTTGTTTACTGCCATCTTTATTACGCGATTGCTTATTGATGCGAGAAACGAAAAAGGTAAAGGGATCTCTATAGGTACTAAGTTGACGCAGTCCTTATTGAGCAACATCAATATAAGTTTCCTTGAAAAAAGAAAAATAGCTTACATCGTTTCAGGTGTAATTTTAATTATTAGTCTGGTTTCCCTGAGTTTACAAGGCCTTAATCAAGGAGTTGATTTTGTCGGTGGACGCTCCTATACCGTTCGTTTTGATCAAATTATTAGTCCTTCTGAGGTTCAATCTAATCTTATCAATTCTCTAGGAAGTGCAGAGGTAAAAACATTTGGTGAGGAGAATCAATTAAAAATCACAACCAACTATAAGGTGGATGTTGAGGGACTAGCCGTTGACAATGAAATACAAGATATTCTTTACAACTCGCTGCAGCCCTTCCTGCCAGATGGATATTCCTATGATCAGTTTGTTAATGGTTCGGATGATAAGCAGGTTGGAATCATGTCATCCATCAAAGTTGGTCCGACTATTGCTGATGATATTAAGAAAAACTCTTTCCTTGCGGTTATAGGATCACTTATAGTGGTTTTCCTTTATATTCTATTGAGATTTAGAAGGTGGCAATTCTCGCTTGGAGCGGTTGCAGCCGTATTCCATGATGTATTAATCGTTTTGGGGATTTTCTCCTTGACCTATAAGTTTATGCCCTTTAGTATGGAAATCAATCAGGCATTCATTGCAGCGGTACTCACAGTGATTGGATATTCGTTGAATGATACTGTGGTTGTATTTGATCGAATTAGAGAGTATGTTGGTGAGCATACTAAATGGGAATTTAATAAAACTGTAAACGCCGCATTAAACAGTACTTTGAGTCGAACGTTGAACACCTCTCTTACCACACTGATTGTTCTTTTAGCAATTTTTGTATTTGGTGGTGAGTCCATTCGAGGCTTTATGTTCGCATTAATTATTGGTGTAATTGTAGGGACTTATTCCTCAGTTTTCATAGCCACACCAGTAATGTTTGATACCCAAAAAGGCAAAGCAATAGCAGAGGAGACAGAATAAAATTTAATATTATATATAAAAAAAGTCGTCTATTGGAACGACTTTTTTCATGGGGTATTTTCAATATGAGCCAAGTGATGATCACCATGCCATGAATACAGTGCTAAGGCTACATGTAGGGGGTAATATTTGTCTCTATTAGGATGGTAGTAACTTCTTTGTAAGTCCTCTAGTTTAATACTGTTAAGGAGTGTTGACCAACGCTGATGGATTCCTTTAATTATCTGCAAGCTTCCACTTATGTCTTCTAGTGTCGCATCTGCTGTAGTCGCCCAATCTGCTGGTTTATAATCCATAATGGTTGGAGTGTCGACTAAAAGCGCTTGTTTGAATCGGATGTAATTGTGGGTATGACTGTCAGCAATGTGATGAATTAGTTGTGCAATTTGCCAACCTCCTGAACGGTATGGTTTTTTTAAATCAGCTTTACTGAGGTGTTTGATTTTATCTCCTAATTCATTGGGGTAATCGGCAATCTTTTTTTTATGAAATTCGAAACTTTTTTGAGTCATTTCAGACTCCCATTCAAATCTCCCAATAGGATATCTTAATTTTTCAAGTGTTTGATCGTTCATGACTTCAAGATTAAGCTTTTTGTTTATTGAAAGACAATGCTAGTATACCAAACCCTAATAATATAAAGGGAATACTTAACCACTGACCAGTGGAAAACATTGGCATCGCAACTTCGAAACCACCTTGACTTTCTTTGATGAATTCTACAAAAAATCTAACGGTAAACAAACCAATAAAGAATAGACCAAGCAAGAATCCCTTTTGATCTCTAAAGGGGGTGTTGTATAGCTTTCTGAGTATAAAGAAAAGAATTAAATAGCCAAACGCTTCATACATCTGAGCAGGATAACGCGGAAGGGTTTCTCCGCGGTTTTGAAAGATCACACCAAAATTTGAACCAGTGTATTTTCCGACGATTTCTGAGTTAAAGAAATTTCCAGTCCTAACAAAAAAACCGCCGATGGCCACTGGAATAGTCAAACGATCGAGTATCCATAAAAGTGGTTTAAACTTATAAATACGTTGATAGGTATAAATACCAATTAAAATACCTATGGTTGCGCCGTGGCTTGCCAATCCTCTAAATCCTATAAACTCATAACCTGATATCAGGCCAAACAACATTGAACTTCCCTCAATCGCCTTGATGGGAAGTAAAATCTCTAAAGGATGATCCTGAAAGTAGTCCCAATTATAGAAAAACACTTCACCTAATCTTGCACCCAACAAGGTTGAAACAACCATAAAAATAAAAAGGGGCTCCAGATACTTTATGTCTATATTTTCTTTGACAAACATTTTTTTGTAGAGTCGAAGCCCTAACAAAAATGCGGCGATAAACATCAAACTGTAAATATGTAATCCAAAACCACCAATCTCAAAGAGTTTCTCTGTTGGTGCCCAATTAAATTTTAACGGAATCATGATTAAGGTTTTTTTAAATCTTGTGGGTTAAAAGTAATACAAAAATTGAATTCAATAGGATTGAAAATGTTAAGGAACGGGGTCATAACCACTTTTACCCCAAGGATGGCATTTTGAGATGCGCTTTACCGTTAAAAACCCACCTTTGAGCACTCCATACTTTTTAAATGACTTTAGGGCATAATGTGAGCAAGTAGGTGAAAACCTACAGCTAGGGGGGAAAAGAGGCGAAATAAAATTTTGATAAGCTTTGATCAAAATTACAAACGGGAAGATGAATATTTTTTTGAGCATTGAAGCGAGGTTAATCTAAAGTAAAGCTAGTACCCTCCTTGCCATCTTTAAGTTGTACACCGTATTTTTTTAGCTGATCCCTAATTTGATCTGAAGTTTGAAAATCTTTATTTTCTCTTGCTTTATTCCTTAATTCTATAAGTAATGCAACAGTTTGATTGAGTTTGTCCTCTGTTGCAGTGTTAGATTTTTTTTCAGGTTCGATACCTAGAACATCATGGATAAATATAGGAAGCATTTTATTTAGCATTTCCCATTGATGCTCACTGATTGGGTGAGCTTTGTGGATAACCAAATTAATAAACTTCACAGCTTCAAAGAGTTGCGCAATCAACAATGGACTATTGAAGTCATCGTCCATCGCTGCGTAGCACTTTTTGATCCATTGATCGGTATCAAAATCACCACTTGAATCAAAGACTTTGTGTTTGGATAGATTATTTACTGCTTCGATCATTCTATGGTAGCCTTTCTCAGAAGCATCCAGAGCATCTTGACTTATATCCAGTATACTTGTATAATGTGCTTGCAACATAAAAAAACGGACTACTTGAGGACTATATGACTTGCTGAACTTATCGTTATTACCAGTGAATATGTCCATTGGAAGGATATTATTTCCAGTTGATTTGGCCATTTTCTTGCCATTGAGAGTCAGCATATTAGCATGTAGCCAATACTTGACGGGCGGTTTTTTATTGACCGCTTCTGCCTGCGCAATCTCACACTCGTGATGTGGAAATTTTAGATCCATGCCTCCGCCGTGTATGTCAAAAGATTCTCCCAAATATTTTGTACTCATGGCTGTACATTCCAAATGCCACCCTGGGAAACCATCGCTCCATGGGGATGGCCAGCGCATAATGTGTTGGGTTTCTGCTTTTTTCCACAAGGCGAAATCTTGTGGGTTTTTTTTGTCGCTTTGTCCGTCTAGTGTTCTAGTATTGTGAATTAATTCTTCGATTTTCCTTCCACTGAGCTTTCCATAGTGGTAAGTCTCATTGTACTTTAAAACATCAAAATAAACAGAACCATTGACCTCATATGCCAATCCTTGGTCTAGAATATTTTTGATTAGCTCAATTTGCTCTATTATATGACCAGTAGCCGTTGGTTCGATTCCAGGAGGAAGGGTATTAAACTTTTCTAGGATTTGATGAAAATCTACGGTGTAAAACTGAACGACTTCCATCGGTTCAATTTTTTCAATCCGAGCTTTCTTGGCTATTCGATCTTCCCCACTGTCTTCATCGTTTTCCAAGTGTCCTGCATCGGTGATATTTCTTACATAACGAACTTTATAGCCCAGATGTTTGAGATACCGATAAATTAAATCGAAAGATATGAAGGTGCGGCAATTACCCAAATGGACGTTACTGTAGACTGTTGGGCCACAAACATACATTCCGACATATCCTGGGGTAAGTGGTTCGAAAGGCTCTTTTTTGCCGCTTAATGAATTTAAAACTACTAGGGAATGGTTGATCAAAACTCTGTTTCCAGTTTAATGTAATCCAAAAATTCTCGCTTGCTTTCTTTTTCTTTGAATCGCCCACTGAATTCTGCAGTTACTGTACTACTGGAAATATCGCTTATCCCTCTTGAGTTAACACACAAATGTTTTGCGTCAATGACACAGGCGACATCCTCAGTACCCAGAATTTTCTTTAACTCTTCAACAATTTGAAGGGTAAGTCTTTCCTGTACTTGTGGTCGTTTTGCATAATAATCAACAATTCTATTCATTTTTGAGAGTCCTACAACAGTACCGTTAGAAATGTAGGCGACATGGGCTTTTCCTACTATGGGAAGTAAATGATGCTCACAAGTAGAGTACAGGGTGATGTTTTTTTCGACTAACATCTCCCCATATTTGTATTTATTTTCGAAAGTGGATGATTCTGGTTTGTTATCGGGGTGCAGTCCACTGAAAATTTCATTGACAAACATTTTGGCAACCCTTCTTGGTGTCCCTTTCAAACTGTCATCTGTCAAGTCCATCCCCAGTATATTGAGAATTTCCTGGACTTTATCTTCAATGAGCAATGTTTTTTCGGCATTACTCATTTCAAATGCATCTTTTCTCAGTGGGGTCTCCCTTGAACTGCCGTGATGATTGTCTCCGATTTCATCGAACTGCTCTGAAAGTAATTTTTCTAATTTCATAGCTATAAAAACTATTGCAAAGATAGTTATTTATCAATAAATAAGCGGTACACATTGATTTGCCAAATATCAGTAGTGAAGATTATAATTTGATGGTATAGCTTACCAAGAATTGACTTTGTTTATTGTTTAAGTCAATGACGTCAGTAAGCCCTTCCTGATACATGGATTCTGATCTTTCGACTTCTTGTAGGAATAATCCAAGACTCAACATACTGCCACCAAAATCATAACCTAAACCGAAAGAGTAACCTTTACTCAGATCACTGTCTATACTGTTTATGGATTCACGATTGAAATATCCTGAACGTAAACTCAGCTTTTCAATTCGGTATTCAGCTCCTAGTTTTAAAGTACCTGCCGATTGTAAAGTCCGTTCGATTTTTCTGTTTTGGTTCATCAAGTTATTATCACCTCTTCCAATGTTAAATTTTAAGTTGCTGTAATCCGTTAAATCATATTGAACACTGAGTAATCCCTTTGTTCCAAAAACATAGGCCAACCCACCTGATAGTGTGGATGGTGTTTTTATTTGGTACTCATAGACATTAATAATTCTGGGGTCAATGATATCAATTTCAGCACCTTCAGAAGTTTCGATGTATTGAAGCAATTCATCTGTAAAGTTATACCATGTAGAACTTTGATAGCTTAGACCAATCCTCAAATTATTTTTCAATTTATAGATTGCTCCTAATTGGAAGGAAAATCCATCCCCCACTGTAAATAATTCATTTTCAAATACAGTATAATTAAAATTAGAATCCGACCCATAATTGAACTCCTCTAAGTTGTCAATACGACGAAACTCTGTACGATGACTGTTAAAATTCATACCCACGTATAGATTTTCTTGAAACTGGGCACTGATGTTAAAGGTGTGTTTACTGTTGTTTCCAGAATTTACCACAAAAAAATCATGATCAACAGCTTGATTTTGTGGATTGCTATTAGAAAGATAAATCAAGTTATCATCGTTTTCATCACCTGGATTAATGATATAGCTTTGAAAACCTAAAAAAGCTTGTTGACTTCCAAATCCAAGATTGTTTCCAAGATATTCGTAGGATTCTGAAAGAGACTCATCGTCATATGTTCTGATATCTCTATAAGGTATCCCTTGTGCATAATTTAAAAAATAGTTATCGATCCCTCTGCTAGGATTAGTGCCGATGGCGTTGTATTTATAATCAAAGCTTTGCGTTTTTTGGTAATTGTAGGCAAAAATTAATTTAGTTATTCCGTTTTCAACAGTATTTCCTAAAACAAAAACTGCTCCAAATTGACTGATGTTAAAAGCGTCAGAATTAAGGTTATTCGAACTTCCTAGATAATTTGTATTGATTTTATTACCAACAATATTTAGTGAACCTCCAAATTCTGAGTTAATAAATACCGCTGCTCCTGCGGGGTTGTCATTGATGGCAGAAAAATCACCGCCAAGGGCATTGAAAGCGCCGCCCATACCAATATACCTAGCGGTGCCTGCAAGTTCAGGTCGCGCATACCGCAATGCATCTTCCATGGATTGTGCATGGATTCCAATACTGCATAAGCATGCTAATAGAACATGGGTAATGTACTTTTTCATTTGTTTTTTTTAAAGATTAACGACCTCTGGAACTACTTCTACCGCTGCTGCTAGAGCTTCTTGACCCCGAACTGTAACTGGGTGAGGAATAAGATCTTCCACTGCTGTAGTTTGATGATCGCGATGATCCATAACTATTGGATGACCTGCTACTACTTTCATAAGAACTTCTTCGGGAAGTATAATTACTATTTGACCCTCTGGAGGAAGAACTTTTCCGCGTTGTAGATCGCGAAGTGGAGGCACTGTTAGAAGGACTTACACTCGAATCATTTTTATTGGTACTTACATTACTTGAACCTCTACCAACGTTGTAACGCTTGATATTAGAACCACTACTTTGGGTAGTGCCACGCGAGTTAGTAGAGCCGTTTCGGTTGTTAGTATTGTAATTAGAGATAACTTGAGAGGATCGTCCACCTCTTGAGGTGTTGGATCTGGAATAGACGTTATTTCCTCTTGAAGAACCAGCGCGTGAATAGCCTCTACTATATCCATTGTAGGCATAACCATTATAAAAATGTCGCGACCCGTAGGGATAGCCATAACCATAGGGGTAACCGTACCCATAGGGATAACCGAATCTAAAGGGATTGCCGAATCGATTAAAGGGAGTGTAAAAACTATATCCCCAAGGACTGTAAAAGTTTCCAAAGCCCCGGCCATAATAGCCACCCCAAAAAGGATCGTAAAAAGAATTAAAGAATCCCCAGTTGCGATTAAAATATCCCCAGGGGTTATTGTTGACATAATAAATTTCTGTCCTTGAGGTTCGATCTCCCCAGGGTGCTTGCGAATTAACGTTTACATTACTGTTGCCATTATTACTGGAATAATTTTCAGTATCGGTAAAAGTTTGATTTTGAGGATTTTCTAAAGATGAATAATCGTCTGCCAAATTACCAAAGTAATCTTTATAGTATACGTTTTCTCCATTATTGTTTGTAGGGCGTTCCGAAGTTACTGTTGGATTAGAATCACCATAAATTCCATCTGAGCCATAATAGGATACTCCCTGATAGCTTCCACATGATAGAAGAGTTAACAAAAAACCAAAAATCATAAAGCGTGTAGTTTGAATAAAAATGGAATTTGTTCTCATAGTTGACAATTTTTATGGTGAATCACAAACGAAAAAAATAGTAGTTTTGTGCTTCGTGTTATTTCGTAAGTTACTTAAAACAAAATCTGTGCCAAACTTCTAATGGGAAAAAAATTAACAAAGAGATCAGAAGATTATTCTAAGTGGTATAACGAGTTGGTCGTTATGGCTGATTTGGCTGAGAACTCAGCGGTACGAGGCTGTATGGTGATTAAACCTTATGGCTATGCGATTTGGGAAAAAATGCAGGCTGAGTTGGATAAAATGTTTAAGGCAACTGGTCATCAAAACGCTTACTTTCCTTTGTTTGTTCCCAAAAGTTTATTTGAAGCAGAAGAGAAAAATGCAGAAGGTTTTGCTAAAGAATGTGCTGTTGTAACCCATTATAGGCTTAAAACTGATCCTGAGGATAATTCAAAATTGATGGTAGATCCTGAGGCTAAGTTGGAAGAAGAGCTGGTCGTTCGCCCTACCAGTGAAGCGATTATATGGAGTACCTATAAAAATTGGATTCAGTCCTATCGAGATTTACCGATCTTAATCAATCAGTGGGCAAATGTAGTTCGCTGGGAGATGCGCACTAGATTATTTCTAAGGACTGCTGAATTTTTGTGGCAAGAAGGGCACACTGCCCATGCTACCAAAGAAGAGGCATTAGAAGAAACAAAACTTATCAATCAATTGTATGCAGACTTCGTCCAAAACTTTATGGCAATCCCAGTCATTCAGGGTGTGAAGTCTGAGAGCGAAAGGTTTGCAGGAGCCGTAGAGACTTACTGTATAGAAGCATTAATGCAAGATGGGAAAGCCCTTCAGGCAGGTACCTCTCACTTCCTAGGTCAAAATTTTGCCAAAGCATTTGACGTTAAATTTGCCACTCAAACGGGCGGACTAGAACATGTATGGGCTTCCTCTTGGGGGGTGTCTACACGCTTAATGGGCGCACTTATTATGACACATAGTGATGACAATGGTTTGGTTTTACCTCCAAATTTAGCACCGATTCAAGTGGTTATTATTCCGATTTATAAAGGGGAAGAACAACTAGCGGGAATATCAGAGGTGGCCAATAAAATTAAAAATGAACTAATTGCTGAGGGCATTTCGGTCAAGTATGATGACCGAGATAATTTTAAACCTGGTTATAAATTTAATGACTATGAACTCAAAGGCGTTCCAATCAGAATAGCCATTGGCCCAAGAGATTTGGAAAACAAGGTCGTAGAGATGGCAAGAAGGGATACGCTAAATAAATCCTCAGTTCCAGTAAGTGAAGTGACTGAAAATATTAAAGATACACTTGATGAGATACAGGTTAACCTTTACTCTAAAGCACTAAAGTTCAGAGATGATCACATAACTGAA
>CENJ01003266.1_pt1 | contig 37853 bp, 42 predicted proteins | sample 356161 | NCBI WGS metagenome assembly CENJ01 (sample SAMEA2619531, study PRJEB7988) | marine metagenome | biome: marine biome (ENVO:00000447); feature: surface water layer (ENVO:00002042); material: "saline water (ENVO:00002010), including plankton (ENVO:xxxxxxxx)" | depth 5 m | reverse complement strand
TGGTGCTTTCCAAAGGGTTATTCCTGATGGTGAAGTAGATCAAAAACGAGTTCAGAAGTTAGTTTTTTGCTCCGGTAAATTTTATTATGATTTGATTGATGCAAGAGCTGAAAAGAATCTAATGGATGTTGCCATTGTAAGAATAGAACAATTATTTCCATTACCATACGAAGAAATTCAATCTGAAATTGATCGCTACAGTGCAGCAAAAGAAATTGTATGGGCACAAGAGGAACCACGTAATATGGGAGCTTGGGGCTATTTACTTTTGCAATTGCCGCAAGCCAGTAAAATGAGACCAGCCACTAGAAGGTACTACGGCTCTCCTGCAGCAGGAAGTGCTGCTAGGTTTAGAAATAGACACCGCCAAGTGATTGATTATGTTTTCGACCCTTCTCAAGACAACTTCATTAGGAAAAAAAAGTAATAGGCTATCAATCCAATTTTAAAGAAAAACATCTTTATTGATTAGTTGTATTTTCGAAATTTGTAAAATCATACCATTTGAAATTAAACACTGCCAAGTTCATCTTTAAAATCATAATTGTTTTTACGATGATTATGTCATGTTCTGATATCCCCTCAAATATTTCCGATGATTTAGATCAACCGGATTTATCTGAGCAAAAACTGGATTTTTTGGGGATTACCAATAAGCATAAATTAAGCGCTGCATCCAAAAGAGCACTCCAATGGTCGAACGATCAACTTTACAACAATGATTGGTATTTTGAATATTCCGTTTATGATCTGAAAGGAGATTTTGCTTACCAGGAGGGTGTGGTAAGAAGAGACCCAAGTGCTATAATCAAACACCAAGGTAAATATTACACTTGGTACACAAAAAGTATTGGTAAAACTGATGGATTTGATGGAGATATAAATAAGGATAAGGTCTTCCCTTGGGACAGATCAGATATTTGGTATGCTACTTCCGAGGATGGGGTTATATGGAATGAACAAGGGGTTGCTGTTTCGAGGGGTCCCCAAGACGCCTATGATGACCGCGCCGTTTTTACCGTTGAAATTATGGCTTATAAGGGAATGTTTTATCTATGCTATCAAACAGTCGGAGGCCCATATAATAAAAGAGTCAAAAATCAAATTGGTTTAGCTTGGTCAGATAATCCGAACGGCCCTTGGACAAAAAGTCCCAAACCCATTCTTAGTCCAACAGACAATGGAATTTGGAAGGGTAACGATCTTCAAGATAGGTTTTCAGTGATTAAAAAAGGAGACTTTGACAGTCACAAAGTACATGATCCGTGTATTATCCCTTACAAGGGAAAGTTCTATTTATACTACAAAGGAGAGCAAATGGGTGAAGCAATTACATTTGGTGGTAGGCAAATTAGACACGGTCTTGCCATAGCTGACCACCCCAAAGGTCCTTACGTTAAGTCTCCCTATAACCCGATCAGTAACAGTGGGCATGAAATATGCGTTTGGCCATACAATGGTGGAATCGCTTCACTAATTACAACTGATGGTCCTGAACGTAATACGGTTCAGTGGGCCAAAGACGGAATCAATTTTGAAATAATGGGCGCTGTAAAAGCTACCCCAAAAGCTATCGGTTTAAATAGAACACTAGACCAAGAAAAAGCCCCCCTTGAAGTTTTACGCTGGGGCTTAACTCACGAATACAAAAATTATAACTATCAGTACATCAGAGGGTTTAAAATCAAAAAAAAATAATACCCTAAATCGTCCATCCAAAAAAGATTAATTGTATTAAATAATATGATCAAAGCAAACCCTACAGAGAATTACGATCATCACTTCCATCCTCATTTTGAAAAAATCTTATTAAGGATGTTTAATAAATGTTAATTTTGCAAAAAGGATTTGAACATATAGATCAGGAGATTTAGTTTTTCTCATGGCATAAATCACGAAATAAGTAACTATGATTTTAGAGATGAAGGTCCCTTCACCGGGGGAATCGATAACCGAGGTAGAAATCGCCCAGTGGCTTGTCACCGATGGTGATTATGTAGAAAAAGATCAGGCGATTGCTGAGGTAGACTCCGATAAGGCTACATTAGAGTTGCCTGCTGAAACCGGTGGAACGATCACCCTAAAAGCGGAGGAAGGCGATGCTGTGGCAGTTGGCGCGGTAGTCTGTTTAATCGATACTGAAGGTCAGCCGCAAGAAGGACAATCTGCTGCACCTAAAGAAGTTGAAGAAAGACCTGTAGTTAGTACTCCTGACCCAGTAGTTCAATCAAGTTATGCAACTGGGACAGCCTCACCTGCTGCAAAAAAAATAATTGCTGAAAAAGAAATTGATATAGAATCCATTATCGGTTCGGGAAGAGGGGGAAGAATCACCAAAGAAGATGCTGTAAAAGCAATTCCATCGATGGGGTCAGCACCAGAAGGTTCCAAAAGAGGAGAGGAGCGTAAAAAACTATCGATGCTCAGACGTAAAGTTGCTGAGAGATTAGTTGCCGTGAAAAATGAAACGGCAATGCTCACTACCTTCAACGAAGCTGACATGGCTCCCATTTTTGCATTGAGAAAACAATACAAAGAAACTTTTGCCGAAAAACACGGTGTTGGGCTTGGGTTTATGAGCTTTTTTACCATGGCTGTAGTCAGAGCACTCAAGTTGTTTCCTGACGTAAACTCAATGATCGATGGAGATTATAAAATTTCTTATGATTATTGCGACATCAGTGTTGCAGTCTCTGGACCAAAAGGACTAATGGTACCTGTAGTGAGAAGTGCCGAAAAACTTACTTTCAGAGAAATTGAAAAGGAGATAAAAAGATTAGCCACCAGAGCCCGAGAAGGTCAAATTACTGTTGATGATATGACCGGAGGTACCTTCACCATCTCAAACGGTGGGGTTTTTGGCTCCATGTTGTCAACCCCGATAATTAATCCACCTCAATCGGCAATTTTGGGAATGCACAATATCATCGAGCGTCCTGTTGCTATTGATGGTAAAGTTGAAATTAGACCGATGATGTATTTGGCACTGTCCTATGATCACCGCATCATTGACGGTAAAGAATCTGTAGGTTTTTTAGTGGCAATAAAAGAGGCGTTAGAAAAACCCCAGGAAATATTAATGGACAATGATGTCAAAACGGCGCTGGAGTTATAAATCCTCGGTCTGAATTATCATTGCTTTTCTTTTGTAATCAATGATAACTTTATTTTTTCGAAGAAAGTCATTTCCCAATATGCCGTCAATAGTCTCTCCACCTTCTTTAACTAATGTTGCATTAATGTGCTGCATATCCAGCAGAACAAAAGTGTTTTGACCAATACGATATCTTCCAAGAAATAAATTGCATTTGTGGGCTAAAACGGCTTTCATTTTATCCTCCCCCGCGCCAGCGGCTTCAAAGGGGTCTCCTTTTTCTTTAATCCCGAAATGATCTTTTAATGCAAGTGCAATACAGCTATTGGATGCTCCTGTATCTATTAATAAGTTAGCTTTAATACCATTGATTCTTGCTTGACAACTCAAGTGATTTGTTTGGGTAAGCTTGATTTTGACTTTTTTCACAGCTGGTTTTTTAAACAATGGTTTAATTTTTTGTAAAAGTAAAAAACGAAATCTTAATTTTACCCCAATGAGAATGATAGATACCCATACCCACCTTTATGTTGAGGCCTTTGATAGCGATCGGACTGAAGTGATCAATAAAGCCATAGATAAGGGAGTCTTCCGTTTTTATTTACCTGCCATAGATAGCACGTATACCGACAGAATGTATGAGCTAGAAAAAGAATTCCCACAACATATTCGCTTGATGACTGGGCTACATCCAACTCACGTTAAGGAAAACTACTTGGAGGAACTCAATCATGTTAGCGAAAATTTGGCTAATCGTGATTTTGTAGCCATTGGAGAAATCGGAATTGACCTGTACTGGGATAAAAATTTTTTAGTACAACAACAAGAGGCTTTCAATCAACAAATAATTTGGGCAAAACAAAATAACATGCCCATTGTTATTCATTGTAGAGATGCTTTTGACGAGGTTTTTGAAGTGCTTGATAATCATAAAGGCGAAAAACTCTATGGAATTTTTCATTGTTTTACAGGTAAATATGAGCATGCCAAACGTGCCATTGATTTTAATCTAAAACTGGGAATTGGAGGAGTGGTGACTTTCAAAAATGGAAAAATAGATCAATTTTTAGATAAGATTCCCCTTGAAAATATCGTTTTGGAGACAGATTCACCCTACCTTGCACCAGTTCCTTATCGCGGAAAACGTAATAAAAGCGAATATTTGACTTTGATCAATCAAAAGTTAGCTGAAATACATTCTATTGCCGATGAAGAAATTGCACAGATTACAACTGAAAACGCACTGTCTGTTTTTGAAAAATAATTTATTTTCATAAAGTATTGTTAATCATTTAGTTACAATAAATCTTTATCTATTTAAAATTTTAAAAAAATATTTTTTTTTTGTTTATTGCCTTAAATTGTACTAGTATTTAGAGAGGTGGCCGAGTGGTCGAAGGCGCACGCCTGGAAAGTGTGTATTCCGTTATCGCGGGATCGAGGGTTCGAATCCCTTCCTCTCTGCAAAAAAAATGCGTTAGTATGTATTTTTTTTTATCTTTAAAAAATTAAAAAACACAGAACAAAATTTCAATCAAAATGAGAAAATTATTTTTTGCCCTAAGCTTCTTTGGGATGTTAATGACCCAATCATTGTCTTATGCTAACACAACATTAACACTACCAACTCAAGAAACGGAAGTTGCGGATGAAACAGCCTCGGAAGAAGCCCCCATGATGGAGGAAGCTCCTGCGGTTGAAGAGGTTGCTGAAGAAATGGAGGAAGCTGCAGCTCCTGAAGTTTCATTCACGCAAGAATTAAAGAAAAGATTTATCGAAGGAGGTCCCGGATTCATGGGGATTGTTTTGATTTGTTTGATCCTAGGTCTTGCTATAGCCATTGAGCGAATTATTTACTTAAACCTCGCAACTACAAACACACAAAAGCTAACTGCTGGCGTAGAAGAAGCGCTTGCCTCTGGAGGTGTTGACACTGCTAAAGAGCTTTGTAGAAATACAAAAGGCCCTGTGGCATCTATTTTCTACCAAGGCCTAGATAGAGTTGATGAAGGCGTTGAAAGTGCTGAAAAAGCTGTCGTTGCTTACGGTGGTGTTCAAATGGGTCAATTGGAAAAAAATGTTTCTTGGATTTCGTTGTTTATTGCACTAGCTCCGATGCTTGGATTCATGGGAACGGTAATCGGGATGATTCAGGCCTTTGATAAAATTGAAGCTGCTGGTGACATGCAACCGTCTCTCGTTGCCGGAGGTATTAAAGTTGCTCTTTTGACTACGGTTTTTGGTCTAATTGTAGCGATCATTCTTCAAGTATTTTACAACTACATTATCGCCAAAATTGATAGTATTGTTAACGATATGGAGGACGCGTCCATCAATTTGATCGATATTCTTGTAGCGCAAAAAAAATAAACATCTTACCTCATGAAAATTCAAAATATAATTAAAATTATAAGTGCCATCATTGGCGTCCTAGCTGCCTTTTTTCTTTTGAGAATTATAGGCACTGGTGATGAAGAAATAAAAATGGCTGCTTCTATGGGTGATTACGGTGCTGTTTCAGCATTGGTTGAATTGTCAAGAATTGTCTTAATTCTAACGGTAGCCATTACTTTAATCTTTACTCTGAGAGGATTGTTTTCCGATGGTAAAAAGTTAAAAAAAGCAGGAATATCCATTGGTTTTTTCTTGGTTATTATCTTAATTTCCTACTTGCTATCTGAGGGGGTTGAGACACCAATGAAAGATGGAGAAGTACTGTCTGCTAGCAACTCTAAATTGGTTGAGACTGGAATCAGATCTTTTTATCTTTTATCAGTTATCGCTATTGGACTAATGCTGTTCTCTGGCGTCACCAAATTATTAAAAAAATAATATAGCTATGGCCAAAAGATCAGCACCCGAAGTAAATGCGGGTTCGATGGCGGACATCGCATTCTTGCTATTGATTTTCTTCTTGGTTACCACCACGATTGAAACTGATAGTGGTATCAACAGAAAACTTCCCCCTATGGAAGAGCAAGATGATCCACCGATCATCAAGCAAAAGAATATTTTTACTGTTGTGGTTAACAAAAACAATCAACTTTTAGTTGAGGAAGAGCTAACCGATTTAGCCGAACTTCGTTCACTTGCCGTTGAGTTTCTAGACAATGGCGGTGGAGAAGGAGACGAAGCTTGCAATTATTGTCAGGGAACCAAAAATCCCAAATCCTCCGATAATCCCGAAAAAGCAATTATCTCTTTAAAAAACGATAGAGAAACTGCTTACAAGGTTTATATATCAGTCCAGAATGAACTCGTGGCGGCATATAATGAACTTAGAGATCGAGAATTTACACGTCTTTATCCAAATGAGCTTATGACGTTTGTAGAAGCTGACAAGAAATATAATGATCCTCGGACATCACCTGAAGAAAAAGCCCGATTAAAACCGCTGCTAAGTGAAGTGAAAATTATGTTTCCTCAGAAACTGTCAGAGGCAGAACCCAGTAAAACTAAATCTTAATAACAATGTCAAAGTTTAAAAAGAAAAAAGGAGGTGATTTACCAGCCATATCTACGGCTTCCCTTCCCGATATTGTATTCATGTTGTTATTCTTTTTTATGGTAGCCACTGTAATGAGGGACAGCACATTAATGGTCAAGAATCAATTACCGGCAGCCGATCAAGTTCAAAAATTGGATAAAAAAGATCGTGTAATGTATATCTATGCTGGTGAACCTTCTAGTCGTTATACTGATAAATATGGAACGCAACCAAGGATCCAATTAAACGATAAGTTTGCTTCAGTAGCTGAGGTTGCAGCATTTGTTTTGGCAGAGCGAGCTTCAAAGCGTCAAGAATTACAAAATGTATTGACCACTGCTTTAAAAGTTGACGGCGATACTAAGATGGGATTGATAAGCGACATCAAACAAGAGTTGAGAAAGGTCAATGCCCTGAAGATCAACTATACTACCCGAGTTGGAGGTTTTAAACAAAATATTGATTGATTTTTTTTAACAGTTTTTGAAAAGTGCCTTTTATTGGCACTTTTTTTTTTGCTTATTTTTGAAGTCCTATTTGATTTTAGCGTCCTATGAACTTTAGACTGTTTACTTTTATTTTCACGCTTGTTATCGGTAGCTTTACTCATGCACAGAAAGACAGCCTTTCAACAAAATACAGGGAAGATCAGTTTTTCTTGAGTTTCTCAATGATTCTTCAACAAGAGTCTATTCAAGGATTTAAACAAAATGGTTTTTCAAATAATATTCAAATGGGATTTATTAGAGATATACCATTAAACAAAAAAGGCGACTTAGCTCTTGGTTGGGGGCTTGGATATGGTTTTCATAAATTTGTTTCTAATTTAAATTTGGATGACCAGGATCCGACCAACCTCACTTTCTCAGTTATTGCAAACCAACAAAATAAACAAACTTTTTCCAGCCTCTTGATTCCTATTGAATTTCGTTTGAGGACATCAACAATCGACAAAACTGACTTTTGGCGGTTCTACGGTGGATTTAAGTATAAATTCAATTTCAGTTCTCGATTTAATTATGCTTATGGCGGAAGCTCAAAAGAAAAATTTATTAGGGATCAAAACGCTGCTGTTTATCTTTCCCTCGGATACAATACTTGGAATTTATTTTTTGAGTACGACTTAAATTCAATCTATAAAGACGAACTGACCCTAGTAGATGGGATACGCCCAAATGTAAGGGCAATTAAGATTGGATTGATTTTTTATGTATTATAGCTAAATCGATTTTCTCAATCTCGCCACTGGGATATCCATTTGTTCCCTATACTTAGATATGGTTCTTCTAGCTACATTAAACCCTTTTTCTTTTAAAAGGGAGGATAGTGCTTGATCTGCAAGAGGTTTTTTCTTGTTTTCCTTTGCAATCAAATCTTTGAGAATTTTTTTGATTTCAATAGTTGAAACGTCCTCACCCTCGTCGTTTTTCATTCCCTCAGAGAAAAAACTTTTCAAAAGCTTCACACCATATGGCGAATCAATATATTTACTGTTGGCTACTCTGGAGACTGTAGAAATATCCATCTCGATTTTATCTGCGATATCTTTTAGGATCATCGGTCTTAGCTTTTGTTCATCTCCTGAGATAAAATAGGCACTCTGATATTCTACGATGGCATTCACCGTCAAAAATAGTGTTTGATGACGTTGTTCTATTGCATCTATAAACCATTTTGCAGCGTCTAGTTTTTGTTTGATAAACAATACTGCTTCTTGCATTGATTTATTCTTTTCAGGGGCTTGAGCATAACCTGCGAGCATTTCTTTATAACTGTTAGAAATTCTCAAATCTGGGGTATTTCTTCGGTTTAGAGTCACTTTTAGCTTTCCGTTATCGATACTCAAAATAAAGTCGGGAACGATGTGGTTGTTTTGGCTACCCTCCGACAATGCCCCTCCTGGCTTTGGATTCAATTTGGCAATTTCGTCAAATACTCCTCTTACTTCCTCTTCGCTAATATTAAATCGACCTTGAAGTTTTTTATAATGTTTTCTTGAAAACTCATTGAACGCAGTATCAATAATTTTTTTTGTCAGCACAAGTATGGGTCGATCTTTTTCTTTTCTTGCCAGTTGAATCGAAAGGCATTCCTGAAGTGATCTCGCTCCCACACCTGGTGGGTCTAAGGACTGAACTTTACGTAGTACAGCTTTCAATTCTGTGTTATCCACGACGATATTTTGTGTAAAAGCCAAATCATCAATTATATCTTCTTCCGTTCTCCTCAGATAACCACTATTGTCAATACTTCCAATCAAAAACTCTGCTATTGGACGTTCTTTCTCAGTCAAGATTAAATTTTGTAGTTGCGTTTCTAAATACTCGTGAAAACTTATCCGTCCTGAAAAAGGAATCATCTTTTCTTCTTCCTCACCAGATTGATTGTTTGCTTGAATCCTGTAATTGGGAATCTCGTCATCACTTAGATAAGCATCGATATCGATGTCATCTGTGTCAATTTTCTGATCCTCATGATAATCGTCGAATTGATCATCAGGATTAGCTTCTTCCTCTATTTCTTTGCCCTTCTCTAATGCTGGGTTTTCTCCAATTTCAGCAAAAATTCGTTGTTCCAACTCCAAAGTAGATAGCTGAATAAGCTTCATCAGCTGAATCTGCTGTGGAGACAGTTTTTGAGACAGTTTTATTTGGAGCTGTTGTTTTAACATTTCAGAATAAACTTACATAAAGATATAAAAAAGTAAGTTCAGCCACTTGTATCAAAATGAGGCGTTCTGTGGTGTTCTCGGAAATGGAATTACATCTCTAATATTACCCATGCCTGTGGCAAAGAGCACCAAGCGCTCAAAACCAAGTCCAAATCCACTATGGGGCGTACTGCCAAATTTTCTTAAATCCAAGTACCACCATAGTTCCTCTTTATCAATGCCCATTTCTTCAATCCGCTTCTCTAATACATCCAAGCGCTCTTCTCTTTGTGAGCCGCCTACAATTTCTCCGATACCTGGAAATAAAATATCCATTGCCCTAACTGTTTTTTGATCAGCATTCATTCGCATGTAAAAGGCCTTTATTTTAGCCGGATAATCAAATAAAATCACTGGCGCATTAAAGTGCTTTTCAACAAGAAACCTTTCATGTTCGCTCTGAAGATCGGTTCCCCATTCTTCGATCAGGAATTCAAATTTTTTCTTTTTATTGGGTTTTGAATTTTTTAATATATCAATAGCCTCGGTGTAGGAAATTCTTTTAAAATCATTTTCAACCACAAACTTTATTTTTTCAATCAACCCCATTGGACTTCTCTCATGTTGCGGTTTAGTTTTTTCTTCATTGGCGAGGCGCTGATCCAAAAAAGCCAAATCTTTTTCACATTTTTCCAAAATGTGATTGAGAGTGTATTTAATGAATTCTTCAGCGAGATCCATGTTGCCTTCTAATTCACAAAAAGCCATTTCTGGCTCTATCATCCAAAACTCTGCTAAGTGTCGTGTGGTATTTGAATTTTCAGCGCGGAAGGTAGGTCCAAATGTGTAAACATTTCCAAGCCCTTGAGCATAGGTTTCGGCTTCAAGTTGACCTGATACAGTCAGATTTGTCTCCTTTCCAAAAAAATCTTTTTTATAATCTACACCTTCCTCCTCATCGATCGGAGGATTTTTTGGATCCAAAACAGTTACGCGGAACATTTCACCAGCACCTTCTGCATCACTTCCAGTAATAATTGGAGTATGAACGTAACAGAAACCTTTGTTTTGAAAAAATTGATGAATGGCAAATGATAGAACTGAACGGATTCTCATCACAGCACTAAAGGTTGCGGTTCTAACACGCAGGTGAGCTTTTTCTCTTAAAAACTCAAAGCTGTGTTTTTTTGGTTGAATAGGATACGTCTCTGGATCAGCTTCCCCAAGGATTTCAATAGATTTTACAAGCACCTCTACCGATTGACCCTTACCCATACTTTCCACCAGTTCACCCGCAATTTCAACAGCAGCTCCTGTATTTATTTTCTTGAGTATAGATTCCGCTGTTTGTTCAAAATCGACAACGCACTGAAGGTTTTCAATCGTGGAGCCATCATTTAAAGCGATAAAGCGATTTGCCCTAAAGGTTCTTACCCAACCTTTAACTTTTACTTTATTGTATTGTTCTGGATTACCGAGGAGATCAACTAATCGATGGCTTGTCATTGCGTTTATTTTTCAATGTAAAGATAGGCTTATTTAGAAAATTCGTTTAAGCTTTTTTATTATCCTCTTGGGAGATTATATTGATCTTTGGTTCTTTCAAAACCTGCTCATTACTGACAGCATCTTCCAAAGAGATCAGTAGTGAAGGAAGCAGAATAAGGTTTGCGAGCATCGCAAATAATAAGGTCACTGAAATCAGTCCACCCAATGCGACAGTACCACCGAAATTAGAAGTCATAAATACCGCAAATCCAAAGAATAGAACTATAGAAGTGTAAAACATACTTATAGCAGTCTCCCTCAATGAGGAGTAAACGGCAGATTTGATCTTCCAATTATTCTCGATTAATTCTTGACGGTATTTGGCAAGAAAGTGAATCGTGTCATCAACAGAAATACCAAACGCAATGCTAAAGACTAAAATGGTTGAAGGCTTGAGTGGAATACCTGTAAACCCCATCACGCCCGCCGTAATGATAAGTGGAAGGAGGTTGGGGATTAATGAAATTACAATCATTTTAAAAGAGCCGAATAAATAAGCCATAAAAAGAGCGATCAATAGTATGGCAAGGGATAAAGAGATAATCAAATTTCGAATTAGGTAATGTGTCCCCTTTAGGTACAATAGTGGTTTACCCGTCAGCTTTACATTATATCGCTCTGGAGGGAAAATTTTATCGATTTCTTTTAATAAGTCATTTTCTATTTCCTCGATTCTATCTGTTTTAATATCTCTCATAAAAGTGGTAACTCGACTAAACTGACCAGTGCTATCAACATAATTTTGCATCAGATTTTCTGAGTCATCAACTTTTTTTAAATATCGGGCAATAAAGCTGTTTTCTTGAGAAGTAGGTAATTTGAAATAATTGGGATTCCCATTATAATAGGCTTGCTTGATAAACTTCAGTCCTCCGACAGTAGATATTGCAGGTGAGAGTTCAGGAATATCTGCTATATAGCGTTCTAATTTATCTATTCTTTTAAGTGTTGAAAGGCGATTCGCACCCCCTTTTCGCTTCGTGTCAATGATGACCTCAATAGGGACAATACCGTTAAATTCATCATCAAAAAATAGAATGTCTTGAAAAAAAGCCGACTTTTTGGGCATATCCTCTATAATACTTCCTGATATATTGATTTGATAAATACCAATAATCCCAAAAATCAAACTCAGGATAGAGATGATAAAAACATTAATTCTTTTATGCCTTACTTTATCTTCCATCCACTTTACAAACCCCTTAATCCAAGTATTACTGAGGTGTTTCAAATGCTTTTTGTTCGGAAGTTTCATTAAACTGTAAACGATTGGTATAATCATTAAAGACAGTAGAAAAATGGCGATAATATTTATTGAGGCAACAGTTCCAAACTCCTTCAAAACCTTACTATCCGTTAATATGAAAGTGGCAAATCCAGAGGCAGTCGTCAGATTAGTCATTAAAGTTGCATTCCCAATTTTCATGATAACCCGTTGTAAGGATTTAACTTTATTACCGTGCTTTGCGACCTCTTGTTGGTATTTATTGATGAAGAAAATACAGTTGGGTATGCCGATTACGATGATCAATGGAGGTATTAATGCAGTCAGTATAGTAATTTCATACCCCAACCAGCCAAGAATACCAAATGCCCACATGACACCTATGATAACAACCAACATGGAAATAAAAGTTGCGCGAAAAGATCGGAAGAAAAGGAAAAAGATCATGGACGTCAGTAACATGGCTGAAATGACAAAAACTCCAATCTCATCAACGATATTTTGGGCATTAAGTGTTCTGATATATGGCATTCCCGATATCCTAACATCCAGCCCTGTCTGTTTTTCAAATGAGGCTATTAAGGGGATAAACGTTTGAAAAATAAAATCTTTTCGTTGGGCAGTATTGACGATATCTTTATCCATATAGATGGCTGTTCTGATCGCATTTCCATCAGCGCTATAGAGGATATTCTTGTAAAAAGGGAGTTCTAAAAGCAATTTTTGCTTGAACTTTTGAAGTGCAGTAGCATCCAGTTTTTCTTCAGGTAACAAATTTTGAAGGACGAATTTTTCTTCTTTTTCGTCTTTAATTAATTCTTGTACATTATTGGTTGAAAGTGTAAAATCGATTTCGGGAAATGCATTGATTTTATCATTTAGGGCTACCCACTCGTGGAAGATTTTTTCAGAAAAGAAATCCTCATCTTTAATTGCAATTACTATCAGGTTTCCCTCCTCTCCGAAGGTCTTAATGAAATCTTCGTACTGAAGGTTTTCTGGATGAGTATCGGGTAAAAGATTTGCCTCGGTAAAGGTAAATCGCATATATTGCCATTGGGAGGCTAAAAAAATTGTCACCAAACTAATGGCAACTAAAATCAGAACGCGATTTCTTAGAATTAAGTTAGCAATGGTACCCCAAAACATACTTTTTGTACTCTTAATTTTCATTTAGGTACCAATATTCAAAACTGCTATACGGTTAAAATTTCTTTTTCTTTTTTGATAAAAATATCGTCAACACTTTTAATAAAACGATCAGTCAATTCCTGTATGTCTATTTCAGCATTTTTTTGGGCATCTTCTGAACTGTCTGATTTTTTGATTTCGTTATTGGCATCTTTTCTCGCATTTCTGATACTTACTTTAGCATTTTCAGTTTCAGCCTTAGCTAATTTTACCAACTCTTTTCTTCTTTCCTCTGTTAATGGGGGTACATTAATAATGATTGATTCACCGTTGTTCATGGGATTAAAACCTAAGTTGGCGTGAAGTATGCCCTTTTCAATTTCTGAAAGCAAAGCCTTTTCCCATGGTTGAATGGTTATGGTTCGACCGTCTGGTGTGTTAACGTTAGACACTTGAGTTAAAGGGGTAGGAGTGCCGTAATATTCAACCATAACTCCTTTTAGCATCACTGGATTTGCTTTTCCAGCGCGTATATTGAGTAGTTCTTTTTCTAAATGTTGAATTGAAAACTCCATACTCTCCTTAGCGGCTTCTGTAATGATACCTATTTCTTCATTCATTTTTTAAGCGGTTTATAAATCAACACGAGTTCCGATATTATCCCCATTAATGATTTTACTCAAATTACCTTTGACATTCATGTCAAAGACAATAATGGGCAAATTATTTTCCTGACTTAGGGTAAATGCCGTGGTATCCATGACCTTCAATCCCCTTTTCAATACTTCATCAAAAGAAAGTGAATCAAACTTGGTAGCTTCTTTATTTTTTTCAGGATCTACATTGTAAATTCCATCAACTCTAGTTCCTTTGAGAATGACATCTGCATTGACTTCAATAGCTCTTAAAACAGCAGCAGAATCAGTAGTAAAAAAGGGATTGCCAGTACCAGAGCCAAAAATTACGACCCTTCCTTTTTCAAGGTGACGCGTAGCCCTTCTTTTGATAAAAGGTTCTGCAATGGCTTCCATGTTAATCGCCGATTGCAGCCTGCTAGGAACGTTGTTATTTTCTAATGCGCTTTGCAAAGCCAATCCATTGATCATAGTAGCCAGCATTCCCATGTAGTCTGCTTGCACGCGATCCATCCCCTTGCTTGCACCCGATACACCGCGAAAGATATTACCACCTCCAATCACAATGGCGATTTCTGTACCCTGTTGTTGAATTTCCTTTATCTCAACAGCGTAGTCATTTAATCTTATTGGGTCAATACCGTGATTTTGTTCACCCATAAGTGCTTCACCACTTAATTTCAATAAGACTCTTTTGTATTTCATAGCAAAAAATTGTCACAAATATAGCAAATATAGAGGGAATGTTATATCGCTTTCAAGCTCAAGTCCACATTATTTGCCGAGTGAGTCAGTGCTCCTACAGAAATAAAATCTACTCCCGTTTCCGCATAGGGAATTAAGTTATGGGCATTAATATTTCCCGATGCTTCAGTTTCAAATTTACCATCAATCCAAGCCACTTTTTTATGCAATTCCTCCGGTGTCATGTTGTCCAATAGTATCCGTTTTACCCAAGAAAAAAGCATTGCTGTCTCAATTTCTGAATCTTTTCTAACCTCAACTATCACAGGAATTTTTAATTCATTTTTGTCTAAATAATCTTTTGTTTTGAGTAATGTTTTTTCCATTCCGCCACAAAAATCTATATGATTATCCTTGATCATGATTGCATCAAACAGACCCATTCTGTGATTGTATCCTCCTCCAATCGTCACTGCCCATTTCTCTGGATATCTAAAACCTGGTGTTGTTTTTCGGGTATCTAAAATTTTGCAATCCGTATGTTTTATTTTTTCAGTTAAATCGCGAGTCAGGGTGGCAATACCGCTCATTCGCTGCATACAATTCAGTACTAACCGCTCCGTGGCGAGCAATGACCTTGCAGGTCCATTTACCGAAAATGCATTAGTGCCTTTGGCCAATGGTTGGCCTTCATCAATGGTAGATGATACCTTAATCCGAGGGTCAAACCGGGTAAAAATCTTTTCAGCCAAATCAATTCCAGCGATAATACAGTTTTCTTTTACCTTTAAAAGTGCACTTGTTTCGGATTGCGTGTCGAAGCAGGCTTGACTGCTGTGGTCTCCATCTTCGATATCCTCAGCAAGTGCCTGATCGATAAATCGAGTGATTTCAGACTGGTATTTTTTATAGAAGCTATGCGACATTATCATGGTTGTAAAACACTCCAATATTTTCCTTCAATTCCTGAGACTGTTTAATCATAAGGTAAGCGACACTGACCATGTTTCTCAATTCACAAACCTCCAGTGTAAGTTTATTCTGCATGTATATATCTCTGGTTTCAAGAAATATTTTTTTCAGTTCGTTTTCTGCTTGAATTAAACCTTCAGAGGTTTTAAATATCCCTACTTTTTTAGCCATAAGCTTTTGCAACGACTTCTTTAATTGACCTATTGCTACAATTTTTTCATTCGAAATATGATGTGTTCCCTCCCATTCGGGAATTTCTTGGTAGAAACGATTCGAGGGTAAATTTCCCTTCATTTCCGTTAAAGAATTTAGAGCAGCGCGATGAGAAAAAACCAAAGATTCAAGTAGTGAATTTGAGGCCAAACGATTTGCACCGTGTAAACCAGTATAACTACACTCGCCAATTGCGTAGAGGCCGTTTAATTTCGTTTCACTGTAAGCATTCACCTCTATACCCCCACAAAAATAATGCGCAGCAGGGATAACTGGGATAGGCTTTTCGAGAGGATTAATACTTATTTTTTTACAGTTGTCTAGAATGGTTGGAAACTGATTGATAAAATCTTCTGCTTTAATCGGGCTACAGTCTAAGTAAACATAATCCTCACCAGACTTCAAGATTTCTTTGGCAATAGAACGCGCAACGATATCTCTTGGTGCTAACTCTGCTTGAGGATCATAGTTAGGCATAAAACGTTCACCATTTGCATTTTTTAGAATTCCACCTTCACCGCGAACGGCCTCAGATATCAGGAAAGTGTTACCATCAATTTTGGGATAAAGTGCTGTAGGATGAAATTGAACAAAGGGTAGCGCTTTCATAAAAACTTTCGCGCGATAGGCTGCTCCTAGTCCGTCGCCTGTTGCATTTTCGGGGTTGGTAGTATGTGAGAATAATTGCCCCGCTCCACCAGTGGTCAGTACCGTAATTTTTGAGGAAATTCTTATAATCTCCTGTTCCAAGTTAGAGATCACATAGGCACCATAGCATCTTTGGTGATTGCTTCCAGTGTGGTGATCCGTAATCAAATCGACTAGGGTATGATTTTCTAAAAGGGAAATATTGGGAAACGTTTTTATTTTTCGAATCAATGATTCTTGAATTTCCAATCCCGTTCTATCTTTATAATGAACAATCCTTTTTTCGGAGTGTCCTCCTTCTTTTGTTAAGTGTAAACTGTTCTTTTTTTTGTCAAAATGAGCCCCCCAGTTCATCAATTCCTGTAATCTTTCGTGTCCTTCTTCAACGACAAACCTAACCACTTCTTTATCGCATTTCCCCGCACCTGCTATCAGCGTATCTTGGATATGTTTGTCAAAAGAGTCTTTTTTGAAATTTGAAACCACCGCAATTCCTCCTTGTGCATAGCGAGTGTTGCTTTCCAAAAGATTATTTTTGGAAATCATTGTCAGACGTAAATCTGGGTTTTGCTCTCCGATTTTTATGGCATAAGTCAGCCCAGAGATGCCACTTCCGATAACTAAAATGTCAGTAATCATATTTTTTTAACCTAGCTCCAGCATCCTTGTAATAGGAAGTTTAGCCTTTTCAACCAGTGCTTTCGAAAGTGTAATTTCAGGGTTTTCGTATTCTAGACACAAGTATAATTTTTCCAAGGTATTGAGTTTCATAAAAGCACATTCACTGCAAGCACAGGTCTCATCCTCCACAGGTGCAGGGATGAATGTTTTTTCTGGGCATCGCTTTTCCATCTCATAGAGAATTCCTGCCTCCGTAGCAACGATAAACTCTGTTGCAGAATTTTCCTGAACATAAGTCAATAAACCTGAGGTACTACCGATATAATCTGCTATTTCTAGCACTTGAGATTCACTCTCTGGATGTGCAATAAATTTGGCATTTGGATATGTTTTGGCCAGTGCGACGATTCGTTCAAATGAAAAAGCTTCGTGAACAATACAGGAACCATCCCAAAGTATCATATCCCTGCCTGTTTCCTTGATCAAATATTTACCAAGGTTTTTGTCTGGTGCAAAAATAATCGTTTCTCCCTCTGGTATAGAATCAATCACACGCTTGGCATTACTCGAGGTACATACAATGGTACTCAAAGCCTTAATTTTGGCAGAGCAATTGATATAGGTCACGACATGGGCACCAGGATATTGATCAACAAATTTTTTGAAATCTGTAGGTGGGCAAGAATCTGCCAATGAGCAGCCTGCTTTAAGGTCTGGCAGCAATACCTTTTTGTTTGGATTAACAATTTTTGCTGTTTCAGCCATAAAGTGAACGCCGGCAAAAACAATGATTTGTGCATCGACCTTTTCCGCTGCCTGAGCAAGATACAAGCTATCGCCCAAATAATCGGCTAATTCCTGAATTGCGCCCTCTTGGTAGTAATGCGCTAACAAAACTGCATTCTTTTCCTTTTTTAATCGCTTGATTTCAGTGACCAAATCCAAGCCTTTAGGTACCTCTAGGCCCAAGTAACCTTTGTTCTTTAATCTGTCTTTTACCTCTTCTGGTGTCAATTGCATTATACTAGATCATTTAAGCAAAATTATTAAAAAACAAACACTCTGAGTTTATCAGTTGCTATTATAAATCTAGCTTTTCAATCAATTTTTCTGGAGTAATTGCATTTTTAACCTTAAATGATCCAATTGCTGTTCTTCTTAACGCGCTTAGATGGGCTCCTGAATCCACAGATTTCCCAAAATCATGTGCCAAAGAACGTATGTAAGTTCCTTTCGAACACTTCACTTCAAAATCTAAATGTGGAAGTGAAATATTGGTGAAATCAAAATTATAGATGCTTACTTTTCTCGATTCAATTTTTGTTTCCTCCCCTGAGCGAGCATATTCATATAATCTTTTTCCTTCTTTCTTAATGGCAGAGAAAATTGGGGGGTATTGATCGATTTCGCCAAGGAATTTATTTTTTGAGCGTATTAAGTCTTTATCAGTTAGGTGTTCTGTTGGAAATTTTCTGTCTATTGCTGTTTCCAAATCGTAGGAGGGCGTGGTCGCCCCAAGGGTAATTCTTCCAGTATAGGTTTTTTCTAGTGACTGAACCTCACTAATTTTTTTAGTCATCTTGCCTGTACAAATAAGTAATAGTCCAGTTGCAAGCGGATCCAGAGTACCGGCATGACCTACCTTTAATTTCTTTAAGTTAAATTTTTTTTTAAATGCCCAACGAATCTTATTCACAACCTGGAAAGAAGTCCAGTCTATAGGTTTGTCAATTAACAATAATTTGCCCTCCGATATTGATTTAAGTGTAAAATTCATTTTAAAGCGAATAAAGTATTGCGATTAGCCCTACAATCAAGCAGTAGTACCCAAAATATTTTAATTGACTTTTTTTAACCAATTTAATCATCCACCTACAAGCAAATATCCCTGTTATAAAAGCGCTTAAAAAGCCAATGATTAAGGGGGCTAAATTGGGTGATGTTGTAGAAAAATCCCCGTCGATAATACTCTTTGCCATACTTCCAAAAATAAGTGGAATAACCATCAGGAAAGAGAAGCGAGCTGCCTTATCTCGATCTACCCTGAGCAAAACTGCTAAAGCGATTGTCGCGCCACTTCGTGATATACCTGGTAAAATAGCTACTGCCTGAATTACCCCAATAAGAAATGCATTTTTAAAATTTAGTGGAATATTATTTTTATTGACTTGATCAGCCATATAGAGTAAAACAGCTGTAAGTATAAGCATTCCACCAACCAAGGCAATTTTACCACCAAATAACGAGGATACAAAATCCTCAAAAAAAAGCCCAACTAAAACTGCCGGGATCATTGATAACAATATTTTTAATGCAAAGTCTAAGCTCTCACCTTTTCTAAAACGAAATAACTCGGATAGAATTAATACAATATCTTTTCTAAACACAAAAACGGTGCTCAGGGCAGTAGCTGCATGAAGCGTAACCGTGACAAGTAAACTTTGATTTTGTTGATAATCGCTACCAAAAAGTGCTTTAGCAAGCTCTAAATGACCGCTTGATGAAACGGGCAGAAATTCTGTTAACCCTTGAATAATTCCTAAAATAAGCGTTTCTAGTGCGCTCATTTATTATCCTTTGGCGAAGTTAAAATAGCATAAATGGCGATGGCAAACCCTAATAAAACTATCGTGGGTGCTAAGCGAATTCTACGAAAACTAAAAATTTCGGGGTTAAAGACATTGGGGTCTTTGCTCCCCCCACCTATCATAAGAATAAATCCAAGTGCAATAACAGCTAGGGCTACAATAAGGAATATGTAGTTTTTTTTACCAAATAATAATTCTTTTTTTACCTTTTCCTGACCCATAGCATTTTTTTAGTAAACGGCATCTGTTTTTAGATTTAAATAACGCTGTGTAGCAAAGAAAGTACTAATAAGTGTTATTCCCAAACTCATTAATAGCACAGTAGAAAAGATCAAAGCAGGCTCAATGGGATTTTCTATAATTTTCAATTCGGGAAAACGCCGCTCGATTTCATAGATCACAAGTGTTAAACCTATCAAAGCAATGATGGCTCCTATCAAGCCCATCAATAAATGGGATTTGATAAAAGGTCTTCTAATGAAACTTTTAGTAGCTCCTACTAATTGCATTGTCTTGATAATCAATCTTTTGGAATAAATAGATAGTCGAATCGAACTATTGATTAACAATACTGCAACCAAAATAAAAAGACCGCTAACGAGAATCATCCCAAATTTTATTTTACTTATGTTTTCGTCGAGTAATTCCAATAAAGGTTGATCGTAAACTACCTCACTTACATAGCCATAACGTTCCAAGTCTTTACTTAATTTGGAGACCATGGCAGGGTTTAAGAAGGCTGCTTTAAAATATACGTCTATAGAATTCATAAGTGGATTATATCCTAAAAACTCAATAAAATCCTCTCCGATCTCATTTGCATGTCGGTAGGAAGCTTCTTCTTTTGAAACAAAATTCACCTTTTTGGTTGCCGTTTTTAGGGTGAGTGTTTTTTGGAGTTGCTTTAGCTCAATTTCTTTAGCAGTATCTTTAATGTATACCGTCATTGCAATTTGCTCCTTGAAATGGTCAGCGACTTTTTTTGAATTTAATAGCAACAAACCCATAATTCCTGTTAAGAAAAGAACCAAGGAAATGATAACCACTAAAGAAAAATAGTTGGATAATAGCCTTCGTTTATTAAATTTTTCTTCTGTTAGATGCTGCAATTGAGTGGATTTAATTTACGTAAATTTAAAAAACCATAAATAAATAGCAGCTTGGGAGTGGGAAACTTTTTCCTTTCGGTCAATAAGCTTATTTTTACGCTAGTAAAAAAACAGCCCTTAAATGGAGTATAATTTTCAGGAAATTGAAAAAAAATGGCAAGCTTTTTGGGCAAGTCATCAAGTATTTAAGGCGGACAATCAAAGCAAAAAACCAAAGTTTTACGTTTTAGATATGTTTCCCTATCCCTCCGGTGCGGGTCTTCATGTTGGACATCCTTTGGGTTACATAGCGAGTGATATTGTTGCTCGCTACAAAAGACATAATGGATTTAATGTTTTGCATCCACAAGGATATGATTCCTTTGGTTTACCCGCAGAGCAATACGCTATTCAAACTGGTCAACATCCAGCCAAGACCACTGAAACTAATATAAAACGGTATCGGGAACAACTCGATAGGATGGGTTTCTCTTTTGATTGGAGTAGAGAGGTGCGGACTTCTGATCCTGAATATTATCGCTGGACGCAATGGATTTTCATTCAACTTTTCAATGCGTACTACAATACCAGAAAAAATAAGGCTGAATCGATTTCTGAGTTGATTGCAGCTTTTGAGCGTGATGGCAACTCTAAAGTATCGGCTCATTCTGACTCAGACACTCCCTCTTTTGATGCTGTCCAATGGCATGCCTTTTCAGAGGTTGAAAAACAAAAAATATTACTTAAATATCGTTTAACTTATTTGTCAGAGACACAAGTAAACTGGTGCCCTGAATTGGGAACCGTTCTGGCTAATGACGAGATTATCAATGGTGTTTCTGAAAGAGGTGGATATCCAGTCACTAAAAAACGCATGAGGCAGTGGAGTATGCGAATCAGTGCTTTTGCAAACCGCTTATTGGAGGGACTAAATCAAGTTGACTGGCCCGAATCACTAAAAGAAATGCAAAGAAACTGGATTGGAAAGTCAATTGGCGCAAGTATCTTTTTCCAGTTAAAAGAGCATGAAGAAAAATTAGAGGTTTTTACCACCCGACCTGATACTATTTTTGGAGTTACCTATATGACGCTTGCTCCTGAGCATGAGTTGGTTCAATCGATTACTACTCCTGAACAACGAAAAGAGGTCGAAGATTACATTGTGGAGGTGGCTGGTAAATCAGATAGAGATCGCCAGGCTGATGTAAAAAAAATTAGTGGTGTTTTTACGGGAGCCTATGCTATTCACCCATTTACTAAAGCAGCGATTCCTATTTGGATTGGTGAATATGTTTTGGCAGGTTATGGAACTGGTGCAGTTATGGCAGTGCCGTGTGGTGACCAAAGAGATTATGATTTTGCAAACCATTTTGACTTGCCTATCATTAATATTTTTAATGGAATTGATATTAGCGAAGCCGCCTTTGCGGACAAAGGTCAAGTAAAACTCATCAATTCAAGCTTTCTAAATGATTTAGAATATAGTGAGGCCATCCAAAAAATTATTGCAGAATTAGAGGAAAATAATTTTGGTAGGGGCGCAGTTAATTTTAGACTTAGAGACGCAATATTTAGCCGTCAACGTTATTGGGGTGAGCCTATTCCGATCTATTTTAAGTCAGATTTACCCTACACTATCGATGAAAAAAATCTACCGTTGACCCTGCCAGAAGTCGAAAAATACCTTCCCACTTCCGATGGTAAACCTCCATTGGGAAATGCCAAAGATTGGGCATGGGATGAAGCTAATGAAAAGGTAGTCCCAGTCGATCAAATTGACCATAAAACCATTTTTCCGATTGAGTTGAATACCATGCCTGGGTGGGCGGGAAGCTCTTGGTATTTCAATCGTTATATGGATGCCAAGAATACAGATCGTTTTGTCAGTGACGAAGCTGTTGAGTATTGGAAAGCGGTCGATTTTTACATTGGTGGAAGTGAGCATGCCACAGGGCACTTGCTATACTCACGTTTTTGGCAAAAGGCATTGTTTGATTTGGGCTATTTAAAAGTTGATGAATATGCCAAAAAATTGGTCAATCAAGGAATGATACTTGGGAATTCTGCTTTTGTTTATCGAAAAAAAGGAACCCAAGACTTTTTATCTAAAGGACTTGTGAATGGTCATCAAGTTGAGCCTATACATGTAGATGTTTCTTTAGTTAACTCGAGTAATGAACTGGATATAGATAAAGTTAGGACTTGGCAAAAAGACTTTGAAAAGGCGAAATTTATCCTAGAGGACGGAAAATATATTGTTGGCAGAGAGGTTGAGAAAATGTCAAAGTCAAAATACAATGTTGTTAATCCAGATCTAATCTGTGATACTTATGGAGGGGATACCTTGCGCATGTATGAGATGTTTTTGGGCCCCATTGAACAGGATAAGCCATGGAATACTGCTGGTATTTCAGGAGTACACAATTTTCTTAAAAAATTCTGGCGATTGTTTTACAAGAATGATCAATGGGTCGTTAATGATCAAGTTCCCAGTGCCGAAAGTCTCAAAGTGATGCATCAAACGATCAAAAAAGTTACGGAAGATATAGAAAGACTCTCATTTAATACCTGTGTGAGTAGCTTTATGATTTGCGTTAATGAGTTGACTGGATTAAAGTGTCATAATAGAGCGGTTTTAGAACCGCTTTTGATTCTTTTATCACCTTTTGCACCTCACTTTAGTGAAGAACTTTGGATGCAATTGGGACACTCGCAAAGTATAAGCATTGCGCCTTTTCCAAAATTCGATCCTAGTAAGTTGGAAGAAAAAACTAAGGAGTACCCTGTTTCTTTTAATGGTAAAATGCGCTTTACGCTTAAGCTCTCTTTAGATCTTTCTGTGGATGAAATCAAAGTTGCAGTGATGAAAGAGGAAAAAACAATTGCTCAGCTCAACGGTGGTTCACCCAAAAAAATCATTGTTGTCCCAGGTAAAATAATCAACATTGTAATTTGATGAATGCCATCCAGATTGAAATCGTCGGACTTATCGCTGCCAGCTTTACAACTTTTGCTTTCGTTCCTCAAGTATTTAAGATTTGGAAAAACAGGAATGCAAGTGGAGTTTCCATTTCTATGTACGTCATCATGTTGATTGGGATCAGTATATGGCTATACTATGGTCTTTTGATAAAAAGTGTGGCTGTAATTACAGCAAATATAGTTTCAGGACTGTTACAGCTATTTATCATAATTTTTACATTGATAAATCGAAAAAACGAAAAATAAAGCACTTTAGTCTCAGAGCTGAATTTGTCTTTTAATCTGTTGATTCAATGAGATAAAAGTTTCAGTTCTAGATACTCCCTCAATGGTTTGGACTTTGTGATTTAAAACATTCATCAAGTGCTGATTGTCCTCACAGAGTATTTTTATTAGAATACTCCAATTTCCCGTTGTGTAATGACATTCGATTACTTCAGGGATTTTTTTTAGTTGTTTGACAGCCTCCGGATTTCTTATTGCCTTGTCCAAGTAAATCCCAATAAAAGCCATGGTTTTGTAACCTAATACCTTGGGATTAATAACCAATTGAGAACCAGAAATCAGACCCACACTTTCTAACTTTTTTAGACGCTGATGGACCGCAGCACCCGAAATACCTGCAGTTTTAGCAATTTCATTGATGGATTTCCTAGCATCATCCATTAACGCCTTGAGGATAATTTTATCCAATCCATCAATTAGTATTTTTTCATTTAATTTTTTCAAAATAGTGTGTTGAAATATTTAATCTAAAGTAAGGATTTAGTTAATAATTAAAATTATTTCATTTATAAAAGATAAGTTATTTACAGTAAATTAGTGATATGAGAAAGTATCAACTGGCTGGGGCGTTATTTGCACTTATCTCCGTAGTTTTAGGTGCTTTTGCCAGTCACCTTTTAAAAGCTTATTTGGGTACAGAACAATTACATTCTTTTGAAACTGGAACGAGGTATATGATGTATCACGGATTGGCACTTCTTCTGCTATCTAGCTTTGATATTTCACAAAACGTCTGGATTTTTAGATTATTTTTTTGGGGAACGATACTTTTCAGTCTGAGTATATATTTACTTTCGCTTCAAGAAATTATTGCGATAAACTTTTCATGGTTAGGACCGATAACTCCTATTGGAGGAACCCTCATTATAATGGGCTGGTGTCTACTTATTTGGTGTATCCTGAATAAAAGAAAGAAAAATTAAACCGCTACTTGTCTAGATTACTAATGTATTTCTCAATGGCCATTGTCATAGAGGGAGTTTCTGGCGTAGGAGCCTTAATGTCTATTCTGAGTTTTGCATTGTCTGCAGCTTTCATGGTCGCATTACCAAAAGCGGCAATTCTGGTATTATTTTGTTCGAAATTTGGAAAGTTTTTTAGTAATGATTCAATTCCAGATGGGCTAAAAAATACAAGCACATCATAGTACACATCACGTAAATCGGAAAGGTCACTTACTACTGTTCTATATAGCTGTGCTCTGGTCCAATTAACACCCATTTTATCTAAACTTTCGGGAATACTTGGTTTTAATACATCCGAGGATGGAAGTAAAAACGTTTCCTTTTCAAACTTCTTAAAAATAGCTTCTAAATCATCAATGCTTCTCTCACCTACATATATTTTACGCTTCCTGTAGACAACATATTTTTGCAAATAGTAAGCTACGGCCTCAGATTGACAGAAATATTTTGTAGCGTCTGGGACTTTATACCGCATTTCTTGCGTGATCCTAAAAAAGTGGTCAACTGCATTCCTACTGGTGAGGATTACGTTATTAAAATCGGCAAAATTAATTTTTTGCAGCCTTACTTCTTTAGCCGTTAACCCTTCCACATGAATGAAAGGACGGAAATCAATTTTAAGTTTGTGTTTTTCTTTAAGACGTGAATAAGGTGATTTTTCACTTGCAGGCTCGGGTTGGGAAACCAAAATAGTCTTCACTCTCATACTATTCTCTTAATATATAAAAAGGTCTAAAAAATCATTCCATAGAGCCAAAGCCAAGGCGCTATTTTGAGACCACAAAGATACAAAATTAAATAAACTGAGTAGTGAGGTTTTTTAAATGCTATTTTAAAATAAATAAGTGCATGGGTAATGACCACTAATACTGAACTTATAGTAGTAACAGTGATAAAATAATCAGCTCCTTTTTCTAATCTGTAGTGGTTGATGATAAATAATAATAACACCAAAAAACTGATTAATCCGTGAATACTTAAACTTTTAAAAACCGCTTGCTGAAAAATGGCAGTGTCCTCTGTATAATTAAATATAATTTTCATTAACAGGAATCTCAGGCCAGTTACCCCAATGAGCGACGAAAAGAAATAGATTATTGGAACTTTACCAAATGACTTGATCCATATACTTTCATAAAAAAAATATCCTAGGAGTGAATAACTAATAAAAGTAATCACCAGTAGTATTAAATTAAAATAATAAAACGGACTGATGAATTTGTCTTTACTATAGATTTTAAGATAGCTTCCGACTTTCCAAAATTTTAAAAAATGGGAGAATTGTTTTGAATTTCTTTTAAATAGAAAAACCACAAAGAAAAAAATGAGTAAAAAAAGGAAAGTAACCCAATCTTGATTAGTTTTTAATTTGTCTATCCACTCAAACATGAAATAAAAATAAGGAAGTATTCTTACACACAGATTTATTTCCATTGATTTAGTAAATTTACATGCTACCTATGGAAAATGCACTGGTTATTATTCCTACTTACAATGAGGCTGAAAACATACAGAAAGTGGTTGATGCCGTAATTGGAGAAAATTCTTTTGATGTTTTGGTAGTGGATGATTCCTCCCCTGATGGAACAGCTTCAATTGTCCAGCAAATGATAAAATCAAACCCTGGAAAGATATTTCTAGAGGTAAGGAAAAATAAATCTGGATTGGGAAAGGCTTATGTTCATGGATTCAATTGGGCGATCAGAAGAAAATACGATTTCATTTTCGAGATGGATGCTGATTTTTCCCATAATCCCATTGAACTTAATCCCATGTTGAATTACCTCAAACAAGGAAAAGATATGGTAATTGGATCGAGATATGTCAAAGGTATCAATGTGGTCAATTGGCCCTTGAGCAGAATTTTATTATCCTATTTGGCATCGATCTATGTGAGGTTAATTACTGCAATGCCCATTAAAGACCCTACTGCTGGTTTTGTCGGCTATAAAAGGGCGGTTTTGGAAGAAATTGCTTTAGATAAAATTAGATTTGTTGGTTATGCATTTCAGGTTGAAATGAAATATAAAACTTGGCGCAAGAAATTTAATTACGTAGAACATCCCATCATCTTTACCAACCGTATTCATGGAGATTCAAAAATGGACGGCAGAATAATTTGGGAAGGTTTATTAGGGGTTTTAATTTTGAGAATTAATGACATTTTTAGGGTAAACAAATGAGTGAAATTTTAATAAAACAGGCCAATTTGATTAATGAAGGAGAAGTTTTACAAAAAGACCTCCTAATAAGCGGAAATAAAATAGCATTAATCAGTGATTCCATTTCAACAGCTGAATCAATGCAGGTAATTGACGCGAAAGGATTGTATCTATTACCAGGATGGATTGATGATCAAGTTCATTTTCGTGAGCCAGGTTTGACGCATAAAGCCACTATCTTTAGTGAGTCTAGAGCTGCAGTTGCAGGAGGGATCACCTCTTTTTTGGAGATGCCCAATACCAAGCCGCAAACCACCAACATGGATGCCCTTGATAATAAGTTGAATATAGCTTCGGCGTCCTCCATCGCCAACTACGGTTTTCTCTTTGGAGGGACAAATGACAACCTTCAGGAGATTATAGATGTCGATGATACTAAAGCTGCTGGAATAAAATTATTTTTAGGTTCCTCAACTGGAAACATGCTGGTTGACAACGAGAAGATATTGGAGGAAATCTTTTCAAATACTAAACTGCCCATTGCCGTCCATTGTGAAGATGAATCAACAATAAGTAATAATTTAGCCGAATACAAACTAAAATATGGTGAGGATATACCAATTGAAAAACACCCTGAAATTAGAAGTGAACGAGCCTGTTATCTATCCTCTTCCAAAGCAGTCGAACTAGCAAAAAAAACTGGAGCAAGGTTGCACGTTTTCCATTTATCTACTGCTAAAGAAACCCACTTATTTTCCAATGAACAGCCCTTGTCATCCAAAAAAATTACCGCAGAGGTCTGTGTTCACCACCTTTGGTTTTCAGACGAGGATTATAAGGAAAAGGGTAGTTTGATTAAATGGAATCCTGCTGTAAAAAAAGCTTCCGATCGCGAGGCGCTCTGGAATGCTCTTAACGATGACAGAATCGACATCCTCGCTACTGACCATGCTCCTCATACTTTGGAGGAAAAACAAAACGTTTATACCTCATCACCCTCTGGAGGACCTTTAGTTCAACATGCCCTTATCGCTTTGCTGACTCAAGCTCAGAGAGGTAAAATTACCCTTGAAAAACTTGTTGAAAAAGCCTGTCACAACCCAGCAATACTTTTTAATATTGAAAAACGTGGATTTTTGAGAGAAGGCTATTTTGCAGATTTGGTTTTGGTAGATTTAAATAAAAAAACCACCGTTACCAAAGAAAATATCCTCTACAAATGCGGTTGGTCTCCGTTTGAGGGAACAACCTTTGATGCTTTTATTGATAAAACTTTCGTTAATGGAAACTTGGTATACAATCAAGGAGAAATAATTGAGGGTAACATGGGAAAAAGATTAACTTTTAAAAGAATTTAGTCCATCAATGAAACAGTTCATTTTTCTCCTCTTCCTGTTAACGATTTGTTCTTGTTATGAAACGAAATCGATTAAACCCCCTGAAAACTTAATTGAGCCAGAGTTGATGAGTGAAATCATGCTGGATGTTATTCTTATGAAAAACATCAAACGCAACGCTTTTGCAGTCAAAGAGAAAAGAGTTCTTTTGGTCAATCAATACATTCTGGATAAATATCAGATTGACAGCCTCCAATTTATAATCAGTCAGGAATATTATTCCAAAAATCCTAAAGAATATATACCCATTTTCAAGGTGATCCAAACAAGACTAGGCACTTTGAAGGATAGCTTACAAAAAATTGAAGCTGAGAAAAGCGTTGATTAGAATGTCAAATGCTTTTTGGATTTAAAGTGTTTTCTAACGATTTGGCGATAGAAGTGTATTCAAAATCAATATAAGATTTAATTTTTTCTCCATTGACAGTTCTCTTATCGAATAGGGTAGAAATTAGTGCTTTGGTAAAAAACCTTTTTCGCAAACCAAGTAATTGTATGAAATGCTCAAAAACCCAAAGGCAATATAGCAGCCCTTTAGAAGCCTTGATAATTTTGTCATTTTTATTGCATGCCTTGAGCACTGCTTGGATAACCGACTTCCCAGACCAGTTTTCTGCCACTAGAGCAAATCTTTCAGCCTTAATCTTCGATTCCATGAGCTTTATCATAACAAAAACTACATCATCAATCCAGACATAGCCACTCCTCCCTGGAGTATAAAACCGAAGTCCATTTTTCACGCGGTTAAAAGTTTTTTCTATCGGACTGTTTGGGCCTAAAACAATTCCTGGGTTTACAATAGCTACATCTAGTCCCTCTTGATTTGCCCTCCAAACTTCCATTTCTGCTCCGTATTTTGAGTAGGCATAAGGTGTTTTATCAACATTATTATCCCAAGGTGTATTTTCATCAATAGTATTCAAATTCGGGTCGGCACCAAGACTAGCGATAGAACTCACATAAAGGAGTTTTTCAATATTATTTTTTAGACATAAATCAACAATATAGGCTGTCCCTTTTTGATTAATTTCCAGAAGTTTTTGACTATCTCTGAAGGCCATTGAAATAAAAGCGGCACAATGATATACGTGGGTAATTCCCTCAAAAGCTTCATTGAGACTAGGAAAGTTTCTCAAATCAACTTTTCTCCATATAATTTTATCAAAACGTTCTTTTCCGTCAGAAAATTTAGAAATAAATAAAGCTGCAATTTTGTCCTTATTGGATTCGTGTCGATAAGTTGCAACTGGATAGACATCCTTTTCAGCCAACGCACACATCAGATTAGTACCAATAAATCCCGTAGCTCCGGTCACCAAAATCATAGCTTAAAACTAATGCTTTTTGAAGAATAATTTTTTGTTTTAAGCCATAAATCTATCTTTGCAGAGCAAACCTAAACAATGCAAAACAATTTTGTAGAAGAGCTCAGATGGCGAGGAATGTTGCACGACATCATGCCTTATACTGAGCAACACTTACTTGATAATCCATCCGCTGGCTATATCGGATTTGATCCTACCTCTGACTCGCTCCACATTGGTAGCCTTGTACAGATAATGATATTGATTCATTTTCAAAAAGCAGGGCACCAACCCATAGCATTAGTTGGTGGTGCCACAGGTATGATCGGAGATCCCTCAGGTAAATCAGATGAAAGAAGTCTATTGGATGCTGCTACTCTACAAAAAAACATTGACGGCATTAAAAATCAGTTAAGTAAGTTTCTCGATTTTGATTCAGGTAAAAAAGAAGCCGCCATACTGGTTAATAACTATGACTGGATGAAAGATTACACCTTAATTGATTTCTCTAGAGATATAGGTAAACACTTGACCGTTAATTATATGATGGCGAAAGATTCTGTAAAAAAACGACTGGGAAGTGATGCCAAAGTGGGAATGTCTTTCACCGAATTCACCTATCAATTGCTTCAAGGGTATGATTTTCTTCACCTATACCAAAACATGGATTGCAAAATTCAGATGGGTGGAAGCGATCAATGGGGAAATATCACTACTGGTACAGAATTGATTCGTAGAAAAGTAGGAGGAAAGGCTTATGCCATTACTTGTCCTTTGATTACCAAAGCTGACGGTACCAAATTCGGTAAAACCGAGGGGGGAAATGTCTGGCTGGATAAATCTAAGACCTCTCCCTATAAATTTTATCAGTATTGGCTCAATTCATCAGATGAAGATGCTGAAAACTACATTAAAATTTTCACTCTTTTAGATCAAGAAAAAATCTCAAATTTAATCGTTCAGCACAGAGAAATGCCACACTTGAGACTGTTGCAAAAAACCATTGCTGAAGAAGTAACTCGCATGGTTCATTCCGAAGAAGATCTTGTTAAAGCTCTAAAAGCCAGTCAAATACTTTTTGGAAAATCTACAGCCGAAGACCTTAAAAAGCTTGATCAGCAGACTTTCTTAGAAGTTTTTGAAGGCGTTCCACAGGCAGAAATTTCTCAAGCTGATTTTTCTAGTGGAATCGATATGATTAACCTTTTGGCTAATTCAACCAATTTTCTAAAATCCAATGGTGAAGCCAGAAGAGCGCTGAGTGAAAATTCCATTGCTGTAAATAAGTCAAAGGTTGACGAACATTATTCCATCAGTGACAAAGATCTAATTGACAATCAATATATCTTACTTCAACGTGGTAAAAAAAACTATTTTATTATCAAAGTAGTCGCTTAGACTACCATCAGATTACAACCTCTTATTTCTGAGTGGTCAAAACGACCCAATACTTCAAATTTATTGTTAGCATGAACTTTTCCTAAATCTTCAGTTGCGATAAATGCACATGAATCCTTGTTGGCGAGATCGATAATATTTAAGCCGCCTGTATGACCGAGCGGAAGGGATTGAAATGGATCTTGATTTTCTCTAACCGAAACGCGCATCCATGGCGGACATTCGAATATTCCATCCCCTTTAGAGTAAGCTTGAGAAAAGAGTTCTGTCATCCCATATTCTGAATGAATTTTCTTACATCCAAATCCTTCTCGCAATATTTGATGAAGTTCAGCACGTGTCATTTCTTTTCGTCGTCCTTTCATACCTCCTGTTTCCATTACAATGGTATTTTTGAGATTAAATTGATGATGTTGAGTAAATTCTAAAAGAGCAAAGGATACCCCCAGTAAAATAGTTTTTTGCCCTCTTGCTTCTAATAATTCAATTTGTTGTGCTAAATCTTCAAAATTATCAAGGTAAAAACCACTTACTGCGCTATTGCTTTTTTTGATCATTTCATCGACCATAAATATCAAAGAAGAACCTTTTCGCTCCATATAAGATGGGAGTAAAGCCAGAAAAACGTAATCGGAGATTTTACCATAAATGTTTTCAAAACCATGTGTAAAACTTATGCTGTAATCCGTCAAATTTCGATAGAAATGTTTAGAGGGAACAACCCCCGTGGTTGCGCTTGAGCTAAAATAATTCCGAAGTTCATCATCAAAAGAAACGACTTGCTTGGACTTAAAAAACGAAATGGGCAGGTGAGGGATCTCTTCTATGGCACTTACATCACTGGGGTTGCGGTTTATTAAGTCGCAAAAAGAACGGTAAACAGAATTCTTTTGGTATTGAAGTTTAAAGGTCGCTAGTGCAAGTGCTTTGAATGACGATTTGGAGTCAACTTCCCAAAAATTTCCTAAAGGTCGTGAGATCGACATAGTTACTTTTAAGGGACAACCAAACGGCTCAATCCCATATAATTTCCCTGTTTTAATTTGACAATGAAAATACCACGAATTAAATTGGGGAGTTGAATTTGATTATCTGGCGTAGTTATTTTAAAAACTACCTCTCCCAAGATGTTTAAAACAGCTATTTCTTTAATTTCAGATCTAGGGGATATGATATTTAGATAGTCGCCTACCAAAGGATTTGGGTATAACTTGAATTGAAGTCTTTGAAATGTTTCAGATTTAGTTGCAAAGGTAGATGGATTGGAAACCATCGACTCATCGTCTTGCTGCTGGGCATAGGCTAATGAGTTGATTGAAAGAGCCAAACTAGCGAATAAAACCCGGAGCATAACTAAAATTAATTTTAATTCAAAGTTAACAAAATTAGATGTAGCGGTTAATTTAAAGTCATTAATATAATTATTTGTTATCCTCAAGAAGATAAATTTTTATATTAGATTAATTTAAATTTAAAAATGAAAAGTAAGGATATTAAAATTCTGTTGGTAGATGATGAGCCAGATGTTATTGAAATTATCAGATACAATTTAGATAAGGAGGGTTACACGCTGATGACAGCTTCTGATGGAAAAGAGGCTTTAAAAAAGGTAAAAAAAGATGTACCACATTTAGTAATTATGGATGTCATGATGCCTAAAATGGATGGGATTGAAGCGTGTGAACAGATGAGAAGTGATTCGCGCTTAAATGATACCATCATTATGTTTCTTACGGCAAGAGGTGAAGACTATTCCTATGTAGCTGCTTTTGACGCGGGAGCTGATGATTATGTAACAAAACCTATCAAACCCAAAGTAATTGTATCAAAAGTCAAAGCATTGCTGAGGCGTCTTAAAAAAGAAGATCAAATCCAAGATAAAATTAAAATTGGAAAACTAGTAATTGACAGGGAACAGTATGAGGTCACTCAAGCAGGAAAGTCATTCTCGCTGCCAAGAAAAGAGTTTGAATTACTTTACTTACTTGCTTCAAAACCGGACAAAGTTGTTAAAAGATCAAAAATTATGGAAATCGTTTGGGGAAGCGAGGTAGTTGTAGGTGATCGAACAATAGATGTTCATATAAGAAAACTTAGAGAAAAAGTTGGGGACAAATATTTTAAGACTGTCAAAGGTGTAGGTTATAAATTTGTTCAACCTTCAAAGTAAGTGTCAAAGTTTAAGAATTATAAAATAGCTCTTACATTATCATCAATGCTAATGTTCATTTTAGCTTTGATGCTTTTCATGTTTTTTTATTTAACTGGAATCAGTTTAGCCTCTGAAGAAATCTTAATGATCTTAATTGTTTTTGTGCTATTTTTTATTTCTTCTGTTTTATTGATTAACTATCGGGTAGAAAGGTTTATACTAAACAAGGTTAAAGGCATATACAATGACCTGCTGCCTTCAGGGGTAGCTCAAAATAAAATGGTTATTCAGTCAGACATGGAAGCACTAAAAAAGAGCCTTCAAAAACTTGCTGATGATAAAAAACTGGAAATAGAGTCGTTAAAAGAAAAAGAAAACTATCGTAAAGAATTCATCGGTAATATTTCTCATGAATTGAAAACACCGCTGTTTACCATTCAGGGTTATGTGCTTACATTGCTTCAGGGGGCTGTAAAGGACAAAGTGGTGAGAGAAAAATATCTTAAACGAACGGCAAAAGGCGTTGAACGACTGATATATATAGTCAAAGATTTAGACTTGATAACCCAATTTGAATCGGGAATAAAATCTATTGACAGAACGTATTTTGACATTATAAAACTTGTTCAGAATGTTTTTGACCTTCTCGAAATGCAAGCTTCAAAAAATAATATAACCATTGGGTTTGACAGGGAATACCACTTACCTGTAATGGTTTATGCAGATGAAGAGAGAATTCAACAAGTGTTAACCAATTTAATTATCAATTCCCTTAAATACGGGGTAGAAAAAGGAAAGACCGAGGTTACTATTCAGGAAGTCAATGATGAAAAAATTGTCGTAAGAATAAATGACAACGGAGAGGGGATAGCTGAAGAACATATTCCAAGACTTTTTGAACGTTTTTATCGGGTGGATAAATCCGGAAACCGAAAACAAGGCGGATCAGGACTTGGGCTTGCTATCGTAAAGCATATTATTGAGGCGCATCAAGAAAAACTTCTTGTTGAGAGCACCCCTGGAGTAGGTTCAGAATTTTCTTTTACTTTGCAACGCGCATCCGATTGAGCTCCACAGCCCGATAATTAATTTTTCAATTCCTAATTTTATATTATTAAATAATCCTAGTGGGAAGTAAAAACAAGTTAAAACGTTTTAAAGAAAACGAGACCTTCCAAAATGTCATTCAACCACAACGACAAGTACTTGAGCGGGATGAATTTCATTTAAAAGGTAATTGGAATAAAGCTTATTTCAAAAATGATAATCCTATAATTTTAGAATTAGGTTGTGGAAAGGGAGAATATACGATACATCTCGCCCATCTTTACCCTGAAATGAATTTTGTAGGGATAGATATTAAAGGGGCTAGATTTTGGCGTGGTGCCAAAACCGCTTTGGAGGATAAGAGGACTAATGTGGCTTTTGTCAGAGCTCAAATCGAACTTATAGATACTCTTTTTGATAGTCAAGAAGTGACTGAAATCTGGATAACCTTTCCTGACCCTCAGATTAAACACAAAAGAACTAAGCACCGTCTTACCAATCCTCATTTTTTAGAATGTTACAGAAGAATTCTCACTCCTGACGGAATCGTTCACCTTAAAACAGATAGTGAATTTCTTCACGGTTATACCTTAGGAATCCTCAATGACAAAAAGTACGAAATTTGTTATTCCCACCACGATATTTACAACAACCCTCATGCCCCTAAACAAGCAATTAGTGTTCAAACTTTTTATGAAAAGATGTTTTTGGAACAAAACAAACCAATTACATACATCAATTTTAAATTCATTTGATGTCTAATTTTTTTTCTAATGTCTATCGTGTAGTTAAAAAAATCCCTGAAGGTAGAGTAACTTCATATGGGGCAATCGCTCGCTACCTGGGAAGCCCACAAAGTTCTCGAATGGTTGGATGGGCAATGAATGCTGCTCACAGTCATTCTGATGTTCCAGCTCACCGTGTGGTAAACAGAATAGGTCTGCTAACTGGAAAACATCATTTTCCTGGTATTAGCCTAATGCAACAACTACTAGAAAATGAGGGAATTAAAGTAGTCAATGACAAAATCGTTGATTTTGAGAATCATTTTTGGGATCCTGTGAAAGAATTACCCCCATTTGAAATTGGGATGTAAACTTTTGTTTCCGAAGAGATTACAGTATATTTGTAAGCTTATTAGGTAACAAGGAAATTGATGAAATTTAATAAAAATGAAGTCGTACAGGCATTGAAAACTATCACCGCCCCTGGTGAAGGAGAAAACCTGATTGACAGCGGAGCCGTTACCAATCTAATGATTTTTGGAGACGAGGTTGACCTGGATATTCTATTAAAAAACCCCAGCCTACAGGCCAGAAAAAAACTAGAAGTCACCATAATGCAGGTGATTCATGAAAAAGTTTATGCTAAAGCCAAAATTAAAATTAATACCAAAATAGAGGCTCCTGTCAAAAAAGAAACCATTACTAAAGGACAGCCCATACCAGGAATTGATTCAATTATTGCTATTTCCTCTGGTAAAGGCGGGGTAGGAAAATCTACTGTAACAGCTAATATTGCTGTTACCTTAGCTCAAATGGGCTGTAAAGTAGGTATTTTGGATGCAGATATTTACGGACCTTCAATACCTACAATGTTTGACATAGAGGGAGCAAGACCCTTATCCGTTAAAAAAGAAGGTAAATCCAAAATGGCTCCGATTGTGAGCTATGGTGTTAAAATTTTATCAATAGGGTTTTTCACAAAGCCCGATCAGGCTGTAATTTGGCGAGGACCTATGGCTGCTAAGGCATTAAACCAATTGATTTTTGATGCTGATTGGGGAGAATTAGATTTTCTTTTGATAGATCTTCCCCCAGGAACAGGCGATATTCACCTCAGTATAGTTCAATCTTTACCTCTTAACGGTTCTGTGGTTGTTAGTACACCACAAAACATTGCTTTAGCTGACGCTAGAAAAGGTATTGCCATGTTTAATCAAGAAAATATCCAGGTTCCAGTTTTAGGAATAATCGAGAATATGGCTTATTTCACACCTGATGAATTACCAGACAATAAGTACTATATATTTGGTAAGAATGGCGCTGAAAATTTAGCCATTGACAAAGGCGTTCCTTTTCTTGGTGCGTTACCTTTGGTTCAAACTGTTCGTGAAGCTTCAGATGTTGGTCGTCCATCGGCTCTTCAGGAAGGAACATCTATTCAAAAATCATTGGTTGAAGTGACCCAAAATATGGTAACACAACTTTTAAAAAGAAATAACAATTTGCCTCCAACTAAAGCAGTTGAAATCACCAATATGGTAGGTTGCTCTGCCATTAAATAGCACTCATGGAAACAGAACAAATTGAAGAAAAAATATTGATGGCACTAGAGGAAATTAGACCTTTCTTGGCCTCTGATGGAGGAGATATTTCCCTCGTATCTATTGAAAATGACAAACTTGTAAAAGTTCAGTTGCATGGAGCATGCGTATCCTGTTCGGTCAACCAGATGACCTTGAAGTCTGGAGTTGAAATGACGATAAAAAAATACGTTCCTCAAATTGAAGAAGTCATAAGCGTGGATCCCTAAAAATCGATGACCAAAATTGCCATTATGACCAGCGCAGCTGGTCTAAGTGCATAAATCTTCCCAAAAATTAATAATTAAGGCTATAGAATAAATGGATAATGATATTAAAATCACTATTGTAGATCGTGAAGGTAATTCTCATGAAATTATAGCCCCTACTGACATGTCCATGAACCTCATGGAAGTTTGCAAAGCCTACGAACTACCCGTTGAAGGTACGTGTGGAGGTATGGCGATGTGTGCATCATGCCAGTGCTATGTGATGAGTGATCACGATTTGTCTGAAAAATCTGTAGATGAAGAGGCAATGCTTTCTGAAGCCTTTCACGTAAAAGAAAACAGCCGGTTGGGTTGCCAAATACCAATAATTAAAAAATTAGAGGGACTAAAAGTTGAACTAGCACCGGAGTAATCCGATCCTCAACCTAGTCCCTCCATTTAGTGTAAAAAAAATCCTCTTCTTACAGGATACCCTATTTAATTCAACTCATTTCTACTAACCCTCTTCATAGAACGAATTGTTCGGATTGTAATAAGATTTACTTTTTCCCTACACTTTTACCCTAACTTTTTGAAAGAAAAACCGATAAGGCTTCCAGCAATTCCAAAGTATGCAATACTCCAAAATCCATCGATAACAGTAGCTTCAATATCCATCAGTCCAGTAGTGCCTAATAAAAGTAAATTAGAACCAAAACCAACAAAAATACCTGCTATCGCACCCATTTTGAACCCGTTGCTAGCACTGTACTCGCCCTTTCCGTATCGTTTATAAAGTAGTGAAAGCGCGTAAGATTGAATCAAAATACCAAGGGCAATATGATTCATATTTACCTCAATTCCTGTAGTCATATTTACATAATGATCTACGAAGTAATCATAGGCTATGACTTCATAAAAAAGCCAACCACCAAAGAATAAGAAAATAAAACCCAAAAGGGTCGCCGTTAAAGTAGCTTTAGTTAACATAATGATGTAAGATTTACTTATAACAATAAGTTACAAAAAATTAAGTAAAACAATTCCACCATTCAACAAAGTA